>Ga0209712_10002190_pt1 | contig 16299 bp, 14 predicted proteins | sample ArcOceMetagenome_FD_187443 | JGI IMG/M metagenome (GOLD analysis project Ga0209712, IMG submission 187443) | Marine eukaryotic phytoplankton communities from Arctic Ocean - Arctic Ocean - Greenland ARC118M Metagenome (SPAdes) (version 2) | ecosystem: Environmental > Aquatic > Marine > Oceanic...
TATTTCCAGGATTTGCAGATTGATTGGAATCCAATATGTTCTTGAACATGAAATGCTCGCAGCAAAGTGCGTCGCCACGTCAGGCTTTGTTTTTAGCGTCGTTATCCGTTATCCCGCCTTCTCAGAGGGAATTTCGATTGGCAGATGCCATGATACTCCGAACAGATAGGAAACCAAATAAATTCTTCTTCGGATTTAATGGAAAATTCTGACAGCAATCTGTATCGTGACAGGTGCACCATGGTCGGCATTCTCAACCCACGCATGCAGTCCACTCTTTAGTTTTGTGACCAAAAAGGGGCAGGAAGAAACGCCCAGGTAGTACCTCAAAATAATTCAATCGTGTTGACCGTTGCAGGGCAAATTTGATCGCAAAAGAGTATTCCTTGGCCGGCCCACGAACATCCATTTTGTTCTTCAGTAAACGAATGAAGATGACTGGCGATCGATGAAGACTTTAAAAGAAGACAGAACGTAACCAATCATAAAACCACAGCGCTGCAATCCCAAAGATCATATCATAACTCAACAAAACAGCATTGACAAGTAGAAACTCAACAACATCATACAATATCATGAACTCAATCAACACTTCGCCAACACTTTCACCTACTAGAATCATCTCTGCAGAGATGCAACCCACTCTCAAGAGAATGGATTTCACACGCAGTCGGTCGTTGCCAGTTCGAAGTGGTAACACTCATGGGAGTCCCATAGGTTTAGAGAAGCCAGCTCTCTTGTTCAAAATTCATCCATACCGAATTTCGGCCAGCAAAAGTAGCGATTGTTCATGTCCCAAATGTGACGACCTTCACCAATCCACTTGTGACTGCGATCGTGCGTCAAAAATTTCGTCATCAGGAGCAATGGAAAAAGACCACGCTGAAGAAGAAATAGAATGGAACGTCAACCATGTGCATGAAATTCCATCTTACTTTTGCATCGAACGATCCCATGAATATTACGATGATTTGAGTCCAAGCGAAATATCAAAGAGGATCAGTGACTGCTTCGGTACCATGCAAGAAATGATTTCCGTGACGTACGACAACGACCAGGTAAGAAAGAAATGCTTAAAACTGAGACCATTCGGTCCAATACTGATCATTCATTTTCTCATCAAATCGTTATATTGTGTTCTTTAGGCAACCGCAAATGTAGAAAGTACCGACAAAACCAAGCCCGATTATTGCAAGTTTCAGGTACGACTCTTCAAAGCAAGTGATGCACCATCCATTCTGGTCGAATGCCAGCGTCGCACTGGATGTTGTATCAAGTTCCACGCCATGGCCATGAAGGTCCTTTGCGCTGCAAGGGGGTGCGAGTACAAGGAAGAATGTTTTCATGCATACACTGTTGGCAAAGATGTGCTTGAGCAGTGCCGTTTGAAGTCCTTGCCAGTTTCACTTGAGACAACTGATGAAGAAGGAAACAGAGTTGACCTTTATTGTGACCGTGGATGTGGAGATGAATGTGATTGTGGACAATATACATACCTTCCGCAGGAACATGACTGCCTTTCTGAGGTAAATCAAGGAACTTTCTAGGAATGAAGGAACTTTCTAGGAATGCAATAGGATCGAACCTATCTTGAGACCGAGACTTCTTTCCATGAACAGTGTTTCTCTGCTGATTGTCCCCTTCCCCTTTCGAGGTACCAACGATTTTTGGCTGTACAACCACCCCCGAGAAGCAAGAATGATTGGATTTGTTACTAATAAACTCTGCACCATTGTGCAATACCTGTAGATCAGCATACAATAAGATAGCTAAATGAATAATTCACTATTGAAAGGATTCAACTCATATTTTCATGAAGTTTATACCCAATACTACTGCAAACGGTCATTACGCTGGTCAAGCTTGTAGATTTTACATTCGATCTTGGATGGTAAAAGAATGCTTCTTCGGAAGAAGGCGCGTACCCAAGGTGATAGATTCGAGCCGAGCGAGCGAGGTGATCGTCGATGTCAAAAAAGAACGGAATTTTGTCCCACATCAACAAATACCCGAACACCTTATTATTACATAATGCCGTAGTTATAGGCGTAATTATAGTGTAATGCTGGTGTAATGTGCAATGTGGAATTGTAATTTACCTGACACTCGTATTCGCACCCACTCATCAGTCGCCACCTCTATAAGTACGAGTAGAGATCGCAGTTATTCCGGAATTCCTCTCTATTAACTGAAAACTCTCCAGTAGCAGAGTTAAAGCACCCTCCATTCTCTAAGAAGAGTGGTATCAAGAGAAATTTTTGAGCATATATGGACTTGAAGTTCTAAGTGTTTTCAATTAATTATGGAGGATTCTTATAGTACGAGTATGCAGGTGAGGGGTATTTACGCTCAAGGTACAGTTCCTCGCGAAGATGAACTTCCTGAAGATTACGGCTTGCGTTGTGTCTCCAAAGATCAAATCATGTGTAGGAGAAGAATGAACACTCCTCCGATTGACTTTGACGAAACTCAAGATTGTGACGGGATGATGGGAGATTTTGAGCGTGCTATGTTTGTAATTGAACACGGTTTAGTTGGATCTGTGTTCTTCCACTCCGATTTAGAGGAGCATGATATTGATAATGAAGAAAGCTCAGAAGCTGACGACGATCGAATTTATGAGGAAAGGGCAGTTCTTCTTCAGTCTTTAGAACATTATGAGATGTTTTTAGAAGATGAAAATATGTCGCAATATTTCCGACAAGATAATTTCGAAGTGTTCGACAGGCAATCTATGGCACGACTTGAAAAGGAGGATGACGAATTTATAGGAAGTCGATATGAGAGGCATCGTCCAGAGCTACTAGATATTTTGAGAAACCCCAGATTTGGAGAACAGATTATTGTCAGTGGACTTCAAGCGTCCCAAATATGCATTGGTGATATCTTTGAGGTGGAGGCTGGAAAGAGCACTCTTAGACTAGAGGTGACGAGCCCGAGAACAGTTTGTGCGTGGGTCGATAAGAGAGTTGCAAGTCCATATGGACTAAAAGGAATCAAACGATACTGCAATAAGAGAGGGCTGGGTGGGTGGTTTGCGAGAGTTCTCACGTCTGGTGAGCTGCGTCATGGAATGAAATTGATTCGAACTTCAAGACCTCATCCAAAATGGAATCTTGAGTACATATCATTTGCAATGTTAGGTGAAGGTCCAACTAGGTATTTGGCATCCGCATGGACGTATTGGGTTCGAGACAAGGGTGAATTGGAGGAACTGGTTAATTTAAAACAACTTGGAAATTTTGAGTGGAAGGATGAAGCAACCTGGATGTTGAACCATTTTGACCAGTATGAAAGGACAAGAGAAACATTTAGTGAAAATTCTAAAAGTATTTTGTTCCCTGTTTCGCAACTAATGCAACACCCCTCACTGCAGCACGTTACATCCATGTTTCGTTCATTTTCATCTAAGGCGATTCACCGCCGTTCGAATGGAACAATTAGAGATCGAGAAACTCGGGGAGAAAAGGTCAACATGAGTGAGCACGATGCATAAACTATGTGGCAACTTTTCATAATAAATTTATATTTAGTTAATATACGTTATTTTACCGTTGTTTCTCGCCGAATTAACCACAAAGCCACCCGCCACCCATCAAAAGAATTCTTTTCAGACTTCTACTTGTTGAACTGCATAGTTCATCATATTACTACTGTTATCATCCCACTCAATAAAATTTTGCTGAACATGACTGTCAAAGATGAAAACGACCCTGTAAACCAAATGCTTGATAAGCTCAGGCCTCATGTTGCGAAGTTGACCTTTGGTAGTTTGGTGGGATACTGTAGTGGCGCAGCTGCCAAGAAAATTGGGCGAGCGCTAGCTGTCATATGTGGTCTAGGTTTTATTGCCATTCAGTCTGGTGAGTTGTAGACTTATAAATCATCCGCATTTGAATTTGAATCGAGTGAAAAGTATAGTTTCAGTCTTCTATTGCTTGCATTCTTATTAATAAATCAAGTCCGACTCATTCTTTCTTCCTTCCTGATAGCCTCTTACTCTGGGTACGTTGATGTTGACTGGCAGAAGGTTCAGGACGATGCAGTTGCCAAGATTGATACAGTAAGTTATTTCCTGTAAACTTGTTTTCATGATGTGCTTCTTAAGACGATACCTAACGCTATTCTGATGTTTCCCTTGCTCGCAGGATGGAGACGGTGAATTGACTGTTTCTGACGCAAAGATTTACTGGAAGAAAGTGAAAAAAATCTTGACTACAAACATGCCTTCGGCAGGTGGATTCAGCTTGGGCTTCTTTTATGGTTTATCGAGCAACTGATAAGCTTGCTTTAGCGATCGTGGTATTTTTGGATTCCAGTACGGTATAGATTAGTACGGTATGGATTAGATTGGGAGGTTTATCAACCCATCTATCTTTCTGTACCTTGATCGCCAATGCTGTGCACAAATATTTCTGTAATGAATCCATTGATAGTAGTGTAGACACTGAGAGTTCCATAAGAAATCATGCTTATTTCATTTTATTAATTTCAAACCTACAAACTTTTCCTGCAACAAATTAATCATGACCATGTCATTCAAATTCAGTACAATAGTAGTATTCTGGATTTATTGGCATCAACCATTAGAATGGGAGCCAGCTCCTAAAGGAGTCCATCTGACCGATAGATCAATTATTGAAATCGGTTAGTGTCAGAGATCCAAATCTTTCTCCGGCAGACATCTCGATAGAACAAGAAGTATGGAACTTGAGAGTCTGAGCCAAATTGTCAGAGGGGGGATTGATCTTTTGAAAGTACAAGTGTAGATAGTGGCAATGCATCACTCTGTTTTCGTACCGGTAAGAAGGTTTATATTCCAATTTTTTTCAATTTGTAGCGAAATAGGAGTAAATTAAAAGGTAATGATGAGAACAAATTAGCACAATTGATCTTCTTCATCCTATTCAAATGCAAACGGCACAACAACAGCTCTCCCATCCTCTCCCTCGCCAAAGTTGAGATTCTTCAAGTTTTCATATATTGTCAGCTTGATATCTGATGGAGCGTCCTCCATGACAGGCCTATCTTCCCCGTCGTATCCAATAACTCCCCTGAAATCCTCCCAATCTGCCTGCAGTGTATCGCATACTCCAACGACATCTATGACATCCCCGTCTTCATCAATGTCGACCCTACATGCGAGATACCCACAAACTCGTCCAATCTCTCCACTCCCAAGTGTCTCCACGATGGGCTGCAACGCTTCATCCAACATGGAATTCATTTGTTCTACATCGCTCTCCTCCCAGTTTCCAAACCAGCACACTTCTGGACTGTTGAACCACCCATGTACAACAACCCTTGCTTTCCTAGGATCATTTCCATTTCCACTCGTTCCCTTTACTCTATTCACTCCATGTGGAACCCTAGGATCAAAGACAATACATCTTCCCAACGGTGCCGGAGGGATATACCTCATAATACTCCCCGTTTCCATTCCAACAGATCCATCAAATCCCTTCCACAATTCCATGACATTTGGTTTCAACAGAATGGTCTCCCCACCTTGAAAATCATGTTCTCTGGAGAGAGAGAGAACAAACGCTACAGGTCCCTGTGGAGCATCCGTATGTAAATTCTGCATATCTCCATCTGTGTACATAGAAATCCATGGTGGACTGATGGCAGTGAGACCAATTGATCTTCCAAGCAGAGTGAGATCCTCAACGAGCGTGGAAAAGTCTTGTTCGGAGAAGAAGTTGTTGGATTGGATTCGTTTGAGTGAATATTGCGTTTGAGCATCGGTTGCTTCTTGTTCGCCGGGAACCAATGATGTATCTTGTTCATCTGCATCTGCATCTGCATCTGCAGCATCTCCATCTTGAGTTTGTTTCCCGTCGCCTACGTTGACATACCATGGATCCCAGATAAATCGGTTGGCATCGGGCTGACGAGGATCCTGAAAGTGTTTGTCGTAATGTGATCTCAGTTCAGTAGAAATTGGCAGCAAATCGTTGGTGTACATGACTTGTGTATATTCGCATTCTGGGAGAGATGTTTCCAGTTGAAACTTTGGCAATTCTTCGTTGTTGTCAATGTTGAATTGAGATGGTTCCTCTTCTGGTGTCGAGGAGGAGGAGGAGTGCAACTTGGAAGTTTGTTTCTTTGTCAGTGTCTGTGCCTGTGTCTGGATGTGAAGGATGGGTTTGATTGTAAAGGACCATGATTGCTGAATTGGTCCAGTCAGTAGGAGGATGATTGCACCAGGAAGTTTCATGTTTGATGCTCGTCTTTCTATTACAAACTTTGAACTTTGTTACGTAATTAGAAATTGTTTGATTTTTGATGTTTTGTGTTTGCTTTTGCCTTTGGTTTTTTTGCCTGATGCTTGATGCTTTCTCGATGCTTGGTTGTGACCATCTTCTCCTTCATCTCTTTCCCTTCTTATCTCTCTTTCAAGGCGACACGGACAACAAAACAACAAGGCGGCATGGATGGAGCGACGAGGAGCAAACCAAAACAAAGAGAAGCAACAAGCACGCCTGCAAATCTCTCTTTAGTGCAAGACGACCTTGTATGATACAAACACTTCATACATTCATACATACGACTAGTCTAAATCGGCACAAGGGTACTCGCTACTGTACTTCGCCACTCTCCACCACTCCACCATGATGGAACCAATTGCAAAACCAGTCAACCCCAATGATGTAAAAACATCCACAAAAAAGAAGAAAGTTCGCAAGAAGAAGCCACAAAACAAAAAATCAACAGCAAATACCGCAGCCATCAACTCCGCTGCCAGGGAACAATACCAAAAGCTGCTACAAAATAGAAATGACATTCTGCATGATGCAGCATGGCTTTCCACTGATCACTCCCTTCCCGCTTCAGCATTGGCATCGGCAGCTGGGGCTGGAGTTGGAGTTGGAGCTGGAGATCTTGGTGGAACCACAAATGCGACAAATGGTGGAACAAGGTACCCCTACACCAGTGCCCCCAATATAGTATCGCCACCATTCTTGGAACAGGATGTTGAAATTGTCAATCGAGCTCTGGTCAACAATGGACTCACGATGCAAGATGTCACTGCTGAAGCATTTGCAACCCTGTTGGAACAAGCTAGGAGGCATGCCATGTTGCTTATTACGGATGCTGCAGATTATGCCGTGCATTCGCATGGAAATGAAACAATTACTTCTGCGGACCTGTTACTTGCCAAGGAGATGCAGGGTGATGATTGTTTAGGACAGTGCAATGGGGAAAATATGGAACAACTTGCTAGGATTGCTAAGGAAACCAATAGAAGAGTTTTGCCGCCAATTCCTGACCATTGTTATAATGGAATTGTTTTGCCTGATTTAGAGTATACTCTGTTGGGAAGGACTTATGATGTTGTTTGTAGGAGAGATGAACAGGATATTGCTAAAGAGAAAAGCATGAATGATGCAAATGGGATGGGAGGAGATTTACAGGGAAGGTCAATGGGTGGAGGAGCGAGGAGAGATGAAAAGGTACCTTCGTATGGAGCTAAAAGAGGAGCCAAACAGGTACAAATCTCATTCCAGTCGGAACCACCGAAACATAGTAGTAATGCTGGTGGGAGTGCAGGGTATGCTCATGTAGATGGAAAGAAGTTGCCAGATGCTAGTAACATGGACTTATCGTGAGGGAACTACTGAACTGTATTCATGACATGACAACGAATACAGTACGATTTATGAGTGCGAATTGAGAATACTGTACACGAGGGGGGGCTCATTCAGAATGTGCCCGTAAACTGAATTGGAAATATGATTCTGTTCCATAAAATATTCACAAAATATTGCTCAATTTATCATGTTGTAATTGAAGGATATGGTATGTAATGTTGAAGATCGATATACAAACTTCAAACTGTTTCCATTCCTGTTGCAATTCATCATAATGAATATTGGTCCGGATTCTTTCTCGGTCTTAGTTTTACTATCCCTTTCGTTCCAACTCGGGCACATCTTCTTGAAAAGTTCCCATGAAGCGTTCTTGCACATCTGCAATTTGCTCATAACCCCATTCACTATCAGCCTGCATTGCGCACTGAAACATATCTTCAATATTATTCTTGTTCGTATCCTTGCCTTTCGCGTCCGATGAAGTTTTCCTATTTCTCCCCGTAAACACGTATCCATTACATTTATCAATCCTCGCAACCAACCGCCCAACACTCTCGGCATCGTTAATGTTTAATGGCACATAACTTAGGAGACTGTAGTCGTCAATGACTTCACACAGTTCTCGATGAAGTTTATGGAATTTCTTGTAGAATCTTGAATTCCTTGTTTTGAATCGTGCCGATCGATATTCCTCATCGTCCATTATCCTGCGTTCCACATCATCGTCTAAATTTCCATTCTCCATACCGATGCCAACACCATTTCCTTCCAGGTAGGGCAGTAACCGGTCCAATTCTTGACATTCTACAAAATAATCCAAGTTGAACGGTATACTTCCATCTCCATATCCACTCAGCAGATCAATCTTACTCAACACGTTGACAGCTGGTAATTCTAGTCTGAGCATTGTCGTCGTGCTCAATAATGCAGAAGAGATAAATTTGGAAGCATCGGCGCAGCTGTGGGCGTCGACTAAATGAATCGCGGCTAATCGGAGATCCATTTCTTTCACAAGTCTTTCGAGGATGGTTTGGACAGATGTATTGTGTGTGTATAATTCAACTTGTCCAGGGAAGTCAAATAGCAGATATGGTGGTGGATCACCAGGATGACTCTGACAATATTCTTCTATTCGTTCATTGAGCAATTGGATGAGGGTTTCTACATGATGTTGAATATATTCAAGACAATAAATCAGTCCCCCATTGGGACCCAGAGATAGTTCGGTCATGACAGAAGAGAGATTAATGATTTCTTCGGATGCATCTAAAATAGCATCGTATGGGAGATGCGATTCTTGATCTTTTGGGTCGTTGTTCTTCTTTCCTTGGTTCTCATCGTCTGTATCTTCGTGATGGAATTCATTTGCTGGGTCGAGATTGACAACTAAAGTCTCTCTGCCAATAAGACGCATGTATTGCTGCATTCCATTGCAGTATGTGCTATTCATTTTGTGTTGAGAAGATTGAAGATATATATGTAAGTAAACAGTACTAGTAGGGTAGTTCCTGGTCCAACAGGAGGTACAAGTATGATACCGGTAGAAAGTACGTTTTGAAAATTAGATAAGAGTTCTCGTACCTTTTGCCTGCTCCAGGCGCTCCTACAACTACTTGCCCATACAGTACCATGTCTTTTGCGGTCAAGGCGAAGGGAAATAAATAATCAGGCAATAGACAGTGGCTGAAACCTTAGATGAATAGTGTGTTGATATCCGATTGCCAATTGCCATCATAATTTTCAATCTGTGCTCATTGCTTGGTGCTCATCGATCATCTCAGAAGACCAGCGACCAACCAACTGAGATCAGCTGTCACCCCCTTTTGTTATGGGTAGCCGTTATATATAGAGGGGTGGGAAATGCACCAAAATGAGTTAAAATTCCACCCGCATGTAGAGGGATGTAGAGAAACAGTCGCCCCCCTCCCCTTTTGAAACGGTCAGAAGTTCAAAGTCCAGAGAAAAGAAAGAGCAGGAGAGTAAAAGGGAGGAACAAAAATTACAAATTGACTGAGAGCCAACGAACCGCTCATTTTTTCAACGAGCAAAACCAACACAACAAAACAACAACACAACACATCAATACAATTAATACACAACCTGGACAACAGTACGCTAGGATTTCTTCGATAAGCAACAGAAATTTTCCAAGCTCCAGCAAAAAATGATTCGCTGTAGATCCATCTACAATCATGTCCGAACGTCCACCCAACGATCAATGAATTTAACATCACAACGACATCATTATCCCGCCCTGAAACTTCTTTCTCGCCATCCATACAAATATATATCAACTTCAACCAAAGCCTTGGAAATGGAAAAGAGCAATGTAATTCCGAATGATATTCCAAAGCACAACACAATTCCCGAGAGCCTTGATCAATACACTTATCCAGGAGAAGGAATAGACGAGTATACTTTGCGAAAAAGACAACTCATGCAATACTTACAAAATGAATCATGGCACGATGTAGACCGTATTCTCGACAAGATAAAAGTATCTCGTGAATCCAAAGTTGGTGCGAACCCAGAATATGGAGACTTCTTAAAGCAGCAGGTTGAACATGAATACAAGATGCGCATGAGGGCTGGTAAGAAATTTATTGAAGAGAAGAATCGATTGAGGTTGGAAAGAAGGATGCTGAGGGCAGAGATGGCAAACAGGAATGTGGATGAAGAGGATAGTCTTGTGACCTTTGTTCCCAGTGGAACAGAAGCGATTTCTGCTCTTGATAGCATCGACACTGGTAGTAATGGTGATGGTCCGAAGCCAGGGACTGGTGACGATGGTTTGGACGTTGTGGAAGAGGAGATCTGTCATGAGTTACAATCATCTCAAAATGAAAAGGAAACATTATTGGACTCTACTCTGACATCGCCTTCATCCTTGCTCAGTCTCCTTAATGATGATGATGATGATGATAATGATAATGATATGTTGGTGAGTTCGACAAGTCTGCCAACTAATGAGTCCAAGAATATCGAAAAGAATCGCCTCCTCGCTCTCTTTGAGAAGGAAGAAGAGGGTAGAAATGCAGCTGCTGCCAAGGTGAATTTGATGGATTTATTGAATAATAACGATTATTTTAGTGATGCTGGCGAATCTGAATCGTATTCTGATGAAAAGCGAGACAGCCAACAAAGCAAAAAGAAAAGTCTGTTGGATTTATTGGATGATGATTTTTTTGATTCTGACGAAATTCAAACCGATGTGAAGGATCGCGTTGAACCAGATGCTGGAAAATCGTTTCAGGTCACATCAATACCGGGGGATAATACTTCGCTTTTGGATTTACTGGGCCATGATCCCGTTGAGATGAGCTCCGTTGAGAAGAAAAGCCCGTCACTACTTGATCTATTAAATGATGATTTTGAAGAAAAGGACAAAAGAAAAGATTCCCTCAATGAGTTGTCGGAGGATAAGCAGGATGCGAGTTCAAACCAGTTGAGTGATATGTCAGCTTCAGGATCACTCCTAAATTTACTTGACGGTGCTCAAGATATAGAACAGAAGCCAACGGCTCAAGACTCATCTTCTCAAAAATCTCTTCTGGATTTATTGGATGATGATTTCACTGCAGAAGAAGATTATTTCGACAAAACAGTATCGACAACGGGAACTAAATCATCTGAAAAATCCTTGTTGCACCTGTTAGATGACCAGGAGGGTGACTGGTCAATTGAAGATGGCAGTCGAACAACTCTGCATCTTGATAACCTAGATGGTAGAGATTTCAGTGTAGGAAACGAGGCAGAAGAAGCTGCCGAAGAAATTGAAATTGAAGAAGTGATCGAAGCATTTTCGCTTAGGGACACAATGGTCAGAGTTCAGTCGCTTGTTTATAAATTGCGAAGGCACGATTGGGATGCATTGAACCGAGGTGGGGCCGTAGACAGTCTAGGCAGTGAAGAAATTTCTACTCCGCCTGACCATCAGCAGTTAATGTCTGACCTCTTCGATGATACAGGTGATGATTTGGAAAACAATGGAAGTAATAGAGGCAACGAATTTGTAGATGAGCTTTTAATGGGATCGTGTGCGAACAAATGGGCTTTGAGATCAGATGAGTTTAACCTTTTGATACTGCATGTCGCGACGTCCTTGAAAAATGACAAAATTGAGAAGGTCTTGGACATCTTTTTGCACATGAAAGAACTTGAAAGCTCTGGCCGTGTAGATGCTGGACCGAATCCTACTACCTATGCGATACTCCTAAATCTATTTGAAAGCCACCCTGGTGCATCTGCAATTGCGTATGACATATGTAACCAATTAGTGGAATGTATCAAATTGAACCATGAAAAGATGCTCGATAATGAAATTAATGAGGCAGATTGTCCAAAGATGATTATCAACGAGGATTCTCTCAATGCGGCACTGAGAATACAGACGAGACGGCTAGACATGGAAGGTGCCGAGACTATAATGGACTACGCATTAAGCGAAGGTTCTGGGGGACTTCGAGTCAGTCCAAATGCATTCAAAATGATGCTTTTGCTCTACAAGAGTTTTGAAGAGCAGAACAAGGCGCTGCATCTCATCGAAGCTTGTATCGAGGTACGTCATCATCATCAGATCACTTCCTTATTGTTGCTATTTTTTGCATAATCTAACTCATTCTTCGGTCATCCAGGAAAATCAAGCCGATTGGCCTGGTTTGCATAAGTTCCTCATGAATGCCACAAGTTGGCCCAAGCGAAGCAGAGAGGGGCGCAAACTTGCTATCTCCTCATACTGTGAAAATGTAATCCGCATACTTGAAAATTCTGGAGAGGGGCAATTTACTCCGGGTTTGCATGTTTGGAAAAAAATACTGACTCTTTCTATGTACACAGCAAAAGTAGAATCAGATTCTAACTGGTCGTTAGTACATAGATGCTGTCGTGCGCTAATATCACACAGAGATATGTCGGAGGAAAATATAGATGATGGATTGCTGAGCATTGGATTAGACGCTGCACAAAAGGTGAAAGACCCAAAACTGGCAGCAGATCTAATCTGCAGCACGAGGGCGGGGTCGATCCTCCAATATGACGAAATGAATGCTGGAGGAAATCCAAGTTCAAAGAGTTTTGTGTCGAGAGTTTCTCCAAACACTTATTTCAAAGCAATTAAACTTTGTGTGGACAATGAAATGCCTTGTGAAGGCAATAGGATATTGACACATTGTTTGAAAAATGACCTGCCTTCAAAAGTGCTGGGAGATATGCACACTTTAGTGCTCACGGGTTATGCACGGAATGGGGATGTAGAAAAGGCAAAAGCTTTATTTGATGAAATGCAAATGGTGGACATACCAGTAACGTAAGGCACTGGCTCTTTCTTGATCTCTTTGTGCACAAAATTGTGTCCTAACTTGTTTTCTCTCAACAGTGAATCAACCTACGCTGCGTACATGCACTCGCTTGCTTCCAGTCGGAACCATGACCATGAAGAAACCATGTCAGTGCTCAAGTCCATGCTCGATGGGACTAATGAGGATGGTGTCCGCCCTGGAATATCTTGTTTTACATCTTGTATGCTCTCAGCCATGCAATCTGAAGCATTTGAAGATGTATTGAAGCTGGCTGAGAAAATGAAAGAGGTAGGAGTGCAACCCAACGCAACTACTTTTCAAGGAACATTGCTAGCAAACGCGCGGCTTGGGGATAAAATTGGGATATTTAGCACTATAGGCAACGCCTTGGATTCAGACACTCCCATGGATCTGAATTCATTGCTCTTGAGTGCAAAATACCTCATCCCCAGTGTAGTCGAGAATGGGGGGACTGACATTGAAACTATGAGATTATACTTGAGAAAGAAAGTTGAAGATGAGCCTCGAATCGCCAATGAGGCCATGGAACTAAGTAGAAGCCTCAAGGACTGCTTGCGAGAAGAGAGTAGAAAGCCGTCAAAGATGAAAAACGAAGTCATGATCCAAAAGTTAAAAAACAAGCACTGGAGAAAAGCAATGAAAAATGCCTTGGAATTATCTAAAGTCCTCCAAGTAGGGGGCATCTAACCAGGCCTTGCGGTTATTATCCAACTACACGTAGTTCTGTAATTATCACTTCCGCAGTAGTCTTGGCTAAAACAGTGGCACACGAATTGACTCGAAGCAACTGGTGTAAAAAAAGGGACAGGTTTTCTTCTCCCCTTCAGGCAACGATTCCCAAATCAGTACGCATAAAAAAGAACATGAAAATCACATTGTTGTAAATAATGGAACATTTATTGTAGTTGTTGTTCGTGGAGGTGAAGCTATTCGTTGCACCGTCACAAAGGAATCAAATCATCTCAAATTACTTTGCCACCTTCTATAAAAAGAGTGCCAGATTTTCGCTAAATTATTTGTCCGGATGTTGACAAGTCGATCGTGCACTATGCTAGTTCTATGCGTCTACAGTAGACGGAAAGATCTGAGCACTGAAAGATTGAAAATGGAGACAGCGTATAAGTGAAATATAGACAAACTCATCGTATTACGTGTACTATAGAACTAGTATGAAATCAAAGTTAGGCAGTATCTTCATTCCTCCACCAACAGATAGTAAGCCAACACCAAGAGTGGCCTAGATAATAGCAAGTTTAATCACCTACAGTAGGTAGCAAGATCATTGGCACAGACTAGGAAGTCTATGCATGGAGATCTACGCATTTGTATCCATCCTTTGAATTGACTTGATCGTTCCAGTTTTCCTTAACTCTCTTCGACGCAAAATGATAGATTCTCGCTGTTTCTCGAGATGCAGCTTCCGTTCCAAGTGTTCCTTGGTTAGGTCACGACATTGCTGCAATTTCCTACTTTCGAAGAATTTTCTGTGCCTTCTTACAACATCTTTTCTAGTTTTGTCTAACTCGTAAGCAGAGCATTGCTGCGAATGCTGCAAAAATTAAATATGAACGAAAATAATACTGAACAACCATCCAATCGATTCATTCTATTCCCCAAAAATTCTCACCTGATGTTTTGGACTTACGGAGCCTGTAGAATCAATCTTTTGAGGGGAACTGAGAGGATTCAGCTTCACTATTTTCTTTTGACAACACTTCGTCTTGGGAACTTGGGAAGAGTAATCGCTGTCATGATAATGTGCTAAGGCGGGGGTTGTATCCTCTTCGTCGTCTTCATGGGTGTTATTAGTTGCCATTGATCCCATCGTATCTACCCCGAGGTCGCTTCCTGAGAAATGAATCTGGCAAGTCGAAGGGTCCATTCTATTCGCACAAGAAATCGTATCACCACTATCATGATAATGTGCTAAGGCGGGGGTTGTATCCTCTTCGTCGTCTTCATGGGAGTTATTAGTTGCCATTGATCCCATCATATCTACCCCGAGGTCGCTTACCAACTTCCCTGTGATAATATGGGAGGCCTTTCCATCTTCGAATGTAAGTCGCATCAGTTTTGTGTTCACATTCTTATTGATGTTTTGCTCTTTGATATCGGCAATTGATATCATCTCGACACCACGTAACGCTTGCAACGCCTCCATCTCCAACTTGGTATTCGTTTCAAGCATGAGGAGTTTGAATGATTGATAGTCACCCATGGCAAGAAGACTGTCCAATATGTTAGTTCTTGCGTCGTCGTTCTTCTTATCATCTTGGACCATTGCCTGAAAAATTGAGCATGATCGAAGAAATTCTTCTTCACAAATTCCACTTTCGGCAAGGCGTTCTCTTAAACACTCGTTGACGATCGCTATATAATCAACATGCAGCTGAAAGTGCTGGTGACTGTTCTCTTCCTCATTATTGAAAAGCAACGAATTTTCTTCTATGAAACTATTGATCTCCGCGTCCCATCGAGGAGAGTGGATTATTGACGACATAGTATCCAAAATAGAACAGGCGCTTTGATCCATTCTCAAATCTCTTCAAATGAAAGCAATTCAGGTTGAATTTGAAATGTGGCGCTGTTTTACGCGAGCAAATTCAAACTCAATGAAGATTAGATTGACTCTTTGGCTTTCATCCAAATTTCGTGATTTCTAAAACCCAGACCTCCAAGAGCTGTTTGACCACATCCCTTTCTTGCCCAATGAATTCAATGGGTTCAACATCAACCTCAACCGTGCCTGAAGTCGAAGTTAAATGATCTCTTTACCAATTATCCCGATGTTCCTTAATGTTCAAATGCATTCCTTTCAATCAACAGAGTTACCGAACGAGGCAAGGCTTGCCTCGAGCTCTTTGTACACCGAGAGATCATCAATGTGGTCCGTGTACAAGTGTACATGCGAGAAGGCCACTCGTAAACCTGTGGCTGGATTCTCTTGGTATATCAATTGCTGTTGTTTAAAAGATACTAAGGACGGCGATGTTGCAGTGTAGAGTTGACTTCGTCGTTTGGAAGCGTGGGAGAACGAGTGGCTTGGTAGATTGAATGCGTATTCATTGGAGAAGGACGACCAGTTGGCAGTGATGCCGACGGCTGCTAGCAAGAGATTGAATGTGCTGCACAACTTCATTACTGATGTGACTTTTATTTTGGTGATTTACTGAATCCCTTTGTCCAACCAGGAGGCAGAGGGACGTCATCTAAACCATTTGTCAATGACGTTTTCGTCCGCTTATGGGAGCAATCGCACTTCCCTCCATTAATCTCGTCCTCTTGGAATATTCATTGGCAATTCCACCCTTCTCAGTTTCAGCGTCCTCGAGTTTCGGGCTCATATTGGACGCAGTCATTTACCCAATTATACTTCGTTGTGCAAG
>Ga0209712_10002193_pt1 | contig 16286 bp, 14 predicted proteins | sample ArcOceMetagenome_FD_187443 | JGI IMG/M metagenome (GOLD analysis project Ga0209712, IMG submission 187443) | Marine eukaryotic phytoplankton communities from Arctic Ocean - Arctic Ocean - Greenland ARC118M Metagenome (SPAdes) (version 2) | ecosystem: Environmental > Aquatic > Marine > Oceanic...
CCTGCTCCCGCATTGCTTCCTATAGCTATAGCGCCTTCGGCCTGGTTAAAAGCCCCAGCATTAGGCCCAGCTCGGAAACTGTTAGTCCCTGCCCCGTTAGAATTAAAAGGCCCATTTTGAACTAAAAGACCCCCTGTTCCGTCAACAGTTACGCCAGTAGTCCCAATAAACAATACCGAAGATGGAATCCAAGTTAATTGAGAATTATCCCATCGTAATGATTGAAAATCTTGTGTGCCAACAGTTGGAACTCGACCTGATGCTGACGTTAAAACATCTGCCCATGTAGGAACGCCTGACACCAAAACACTTATCTGTGGCCCTAAAGACGGAACTCTCCAGCGCATTACATCAGCACCAGAAATAGACATTCTTATGTCAGAAGGCGCAGCTCTATACAAACCCGATGTTGGATCGTCTGTAAAAGAAGCAGAAGGTTGAAAAACATCACCATTTGCGAATCTAAAAGGAGCAAGCATACCGCCTTGGCCTTGACGCGATAATGAATTAGTCAACGCAAGAGCTACATCTGACATTGTAGAATTAGCCCATTCAGATTGAATAGGCGTTCCACTAATAACAGGATTGCTAACAGGCAGCGTATAATTTCCTGATCCATTTCTTGGCATTACTTATTCTCCTGCGGCCTCTATAGCCATGTATTAAATTAGTTACTAATATTCTTTTTCTGGTCTATTTGTAGAGCCTAATGCTGCTGGTCTTTTAAGGTAATCTGGAATTTTATCTAACTGTTGCGCTAAAGTTTTTTGAAGTCCAGTATTGCCAAGTACAGCATCGCCAGTTTTTTGTGCGCCAGGAACAGCTAAACCTAAACCTGCAATTCTCCGCATAAATGAAAGAGGGGCAGGATCATCTGCACTTTTAGATATTTCTGCTATATCCATTACTAATTCTTGCAATGGCCCTTGTCCATACCCAGCAGCGTCACCGCTTGACTGCAAAGAAGTTATTAACTCTTTTGAAGTAAACTCTCCCCTGTCTTTTAAAGATTTCTGAGCAGCACTTTTAGCAAGAAGATAACTTCCATATTGAGCGTCTACTGCTTGTAATTTGTCAAAAACACCACTTGGCGCACCATCACGCAAAGTAGTTCTAAGTTGTTTTAAAATTTCTTGATAATCATAATCATCTAAAGCTGCGTTAATACGTTTTCTTAAAACATTGTCTAACGCTTTAAATTTTTCTGGCGTTATATCAGTAGTTAATTCGGCAAAATCTGTAACAATATTATCTAATTGTTTTTGTTGAGCTTCTGGGATTCTATTTTTTGCAGCATCTACTACATCTACAAATCTAACTCTTGCTGTGTTGCTTATAGCTGTAGCTCCTTTCCACGCATCTTCATAAGCTTCTTCAAACCCTTTTTTTAATTCAGCTATACCCGCTACGCCAGATTGAGAAACTTTTTTATTAGGGGCAGTAGCCCCTTTGTAAACTAATTCAGCAGTTTCTTTTAACGCTCTTTCTTCTGCTTTTCTTACAGTAGGAGCCATAACAGGAGTAACTTCTGCAATAGACTGCAAAGCTTTTAAAATTTTATTGTTAGAAGCTTGTCCAGGAGTTAAATAAGCACCAGCATCCATAATCCTGCGACCTGCATCACTTACATTTATACCTCTTACTGCTTTTGAAAGCACTTTCCCCGCAAGTTCGCCTCCAAGTGCGCCTATAGCAGCACTTTCTGCATTACCTGCTCTTGTTTCTCCTATGTCGGGAGCTTGTGCTGCCGCTAATCCCGTTCCAATAACGCCATCAACACCCGCAGTAACAAGTCCTTTTGCTTTTTTGCTAGCCTCTATTGCTTGCATAGCGTTTTTTGTTTTTCCTGCTACTTTTGCTGCTTTTAAAAGCGCACCTCCAGGAGCTATAATCTGACCTAACTCACCCACAACTTGCCCCGCAGTTCCCCAGCCGCTTTGCCCTGCATCTTGTCTCCAATCTTCAAGTTGAACATTAGCATTTTCAGCGGGAATGCCAGCAAGATCACGAACGCCATGATAAGTTTCAAGACCTGATAAACCTATACCTTCACCAAAATCTTCATACCAAGGTTCTTCTTTTCTGTTTTTAGTTTGTAATTCTCTAACTTTAAGAGCAACTTCTTCATTTGTTGCTCCTTCTGGCCCTTTAATTTTTACAACAGTTCCATCTGGAGCTTTCATGCTATAAACAGTTGTCATTACATTAACTCCCAACCAGCTTCTTCAGAAGAAAAAGCATTTCTAACATTACTAAAAATAGGGTCATTTTTTAATTTATTATATTTTGCAAATCCTTCTTCGTATGCGGCCATCATTTCTGCTTGTGCTTGTGCAGCCATTTCTTCTCCTTTAGCTCCAGGATTGTATTGTTTTATTTTTGCTATAAGAGTTGGCATCCATTGCGTTTTATACCATCTATACATTGAGGCAGGTTCGTTAGAGCGACTAGGTGATGCTTCCATAGCAATAGCTAAATCTTTATCAGTAGGGTTTATACCTAATTTTGCTAATATTGGCCCTGCCGCTTCTAAACTAACATTAGTCATTTGCATTCCAGTTGCTTGTTCTTCCTCCAAGCCAAATATTGGAGCCATATAATCAGTTGCTATTTTTTTAGGATCATAAAAAGGCCCACTTGCTGCCATCATTTGTTCTGGCTGACCTAACAAGTCAGTTGCCACATCGTTTGTTATTAAAGTCTGTGTTTGTGTTGCTTCTCGTTCTTCAGTTGTTGCAATTTCTTTAGGAGTAGGCGGTTTAGAAGTATTTTGACTTCCATAAACTACTTCTGTTAAACCTGGAAGCACATTTTTAACAAAAGCTTCTGGCATTAACTCATTTGAAGTTGAATAATAATTTCCATACCCATCTTGTTGCATATTAAGAATATCAGCTCCTCCTTCTTCATTTGGCACATAATACGCTACATCAATTCTTTTCATTTGTAATTTCTTGAGTGCCTCAGAGTCTTCCTCTGCACCTACGTCAGCAGCCACTCTAGCTGCTATAACATCACGGTCATTTTCAACTGTTGCCGCTGTTATTTTAGCTAATTCTCCTGCTTCAAAATTTGATTGAGCTTGCTCTGCAAGGCTGGCTTCTAAAGCTAACTCTGCTAATCGTTCTTCTTCTGCTTTTGCCAATACCAAGCTAGCTTGCTCAGTCACATCTACGTCTAGCTGTTCAGCATCTTCTATCGCCTGACCTTCTAAATAGCCGCCTACGAGCTTGCTAGTAACACCCTCTAGTGTTTCACCCCAATTAGGGTTGACCAGTGTGGCATACGGTGTGCCTTCGTTAATTACGCGATTCTGAGGCATACCTTTACCGCGCAATGCTGCCGCTCTAGCCCGTTGTGACGCTATGTTAGATTCTTGGCCTTTAAATGACCTTGCCATAGCTTCAGCATTTTCTCTTTCTGATTGAGCTTTTGCTTCATCTACATATCCACTAACCATACCTGAAGACATAGGTGCGTTAACTTGTTCGGCTACTTGTGACTCCATCGTAATAGGGGCCGCATTAATATTCATGCCTTGCCGCTTCATTCTACGAATGTAATCAGCAATTTGACGTTGGGTAAAATCCACTTTTATTCTCCTAGCAATGCGCCATAATTAACGGCTTTTAATCCACCGAAATCTACAGTATATTTTTCAGGAATTTCATCTGCCATAACACCTTCATGCGCGGAACCATCATATTTTAAGTTGTAGCTATACCAAGGATAGCCTTTCTTAGTTCCAATGCGTTTAATGTTATATTTTAACCTGCGGTCTGACCCTGTAGCAGTTATATATGCTGCACCAAGATCAGCACCCGCGCCAAGAATTCCGTTTAACGGGTTCTGAGCCGCCTGTGCATTAGCTTGAGCAATACCCGCGCCCAGCATATCAGGAGGTGTTGCTTGTTCAGATTGCGAGAAAGTAGGCATTTGAGGAAGTCCTACTTGTCCTCCGCTTAATAGCGCATTGATTTCATTTAACTCAAAACCACGCTGCTGCATAGTTTCTGCAATTTGCTGCTGTCTAATTTGATTAGCATAACTGCTACGATCCATAACTTGACCAAAGTTTTGAGCATTTGCAGAAAGAGATTGATTAAATGTATTTTGATTATTGCTTAATAACTGGTTATACATCTGATTAGATTCTTGCAGCCCTGCTTGGTTAGCACTCCACATTGCTTGGTTGTTAGCATCAGTAAATTGATTGCCTTGACCCTGAATTTGAGACTGCCAAGACGCATCTTGTTCTGACAAACCTTGGTTACGCATTTTATTTTCTAATGCTTTTCGTTGAGAATCTTGTTGAGGCGCAAGGCGAGACATAGCTTGATTGTAAACAGCGTTTTCCGCAGCTTGTCGAGTACCGTAAGGATTGCCTACACCTGGTTCTGCAATAGTTAACTGAGCTTTAGGAACTGCGCCCATTGGAGACATACCCCTCCAATCCATTGGCGTACCAAATGATGCACCCATACGCCCCGTAAGCATACCCGCTATGTCTGATCTCCCGCCTTGTATAGCAAGTTGTTTGTTGTATATGTCTTGAAGCTCAGGTGTTAAAGCCGTTGTTTGCGCCCAGCGAGTTGTTTCTTGGCCTGTAGCTGGGTCAGTATAAGCATAGGGGTTCCAAGAAGTTGCCCCATAAGGCGTATATTGATCTGGTCTGTTAGCATAGTTTTGATCGCGCAAAGCCTCTTGGCTTAACTCACCTTGCGTCATAGCTAACTGCTGATAATCAGGCTGATTTTTTTTGCCCATGACTTAGTTCCCTTCTGTATTGTAATTTGACCCGAACCCGCCAGGTTGTGCATAACCAATAGGAGCTACTGGCCCTAAAGGTGAACGACTGTACATGCTGTCAAATACGCGACCAATAAACTCATTGCCGTTAGAAAAATTACCACGCTGGTTTGCATAACCATTATTTGCTATTGCGTTCGATTGGTTTATCCAGCCTGCTGTGTTTAAATCTTCTGATCCGCTACCTAGCCAAGCATTAAAATCTGATTGATCTGATTCGTTATTAAAAATATCTAAACCTCTTAAAGTTTCAAGAACTTGGCCGTTAGTCGTATTTTCAGTAAAATTATTACTTAATTGATAAGTAGGTGTAGGGTTTATGCCTGTACCTACAACAACTTCAGGTAATCCTTGCCCACTATTAGCCCACGACCAATCCATTTCGATTGCTTCATAAGGATTATCATAAGCATCTTGCGCCCTTCTTTGCGATTCTCTTTGTCGGGCATCAAAACCCTGTTCATCTCTTAATAAATTTACAAATTGCTGCTGGTAAAAATCAAAATTATTACCTTTTATATTGTTCATTCCCCACGGACTGTCCATTCCAGGTTGATAGCGTTCAAAGGCTTGATAATCTACATCATAGCCTCCCCACATCCTATCTCCAGGGGCTTTTTCTCTAAAATAATCCCAATCCCAAGTAGTATCTACGGGAGGATTTCCTTCTAAAAATGTGCCAATCCCCGTAGGCGGAGGTACATTAGTGTATGGGGTGAAAGGATACACTGGAAAATCAGGATTTGGTTTAGTAGGCGGAGGCGGATCAACAGGAACAGGCGGCTCAACAGGCGGAGTTACAGGCGGAGTTACAGGCGGAGTTACAGGTGGTGGCGGCGGGTTTGGAGGAGTCGCAGCAACAACTTTTGTGCCATCACCTGAGCCATCGTCTACAGTTGATGCGCGAGAAGGATTAAATCCTAATACCATGTCTCCTTCTGAAGTATAATACCAACTTGTAATTCCGCTTCCTGGAACAAAAGGATTTCTTCCATTAACGTTGTCAGGCATTGCATAACTTTCATATTGCCCATTTTCAGGATTATATAAGGTATAGCCTTGGTTGTTATCCCATGAACCTGTCCTTTGATTCTCATTACTATAAGCATTATTAGGAGCATTTATTGCAGTATAAATGCTTGTATCTATAGGTTCTCGTTCTGAAATGCCTAAAGTTGCAGGAGTAGTTGTACCTACACCTCCAAAGTCAGATGGAGTATTAGTGGCTGGTTGCGCTAATGTAGCTAATCTTATTGCTTCAGCTATTTTAGCGGGGTCTGTAAAGTCTGCTGTGTTGTTTTCAACTCTTTCTCCTGCTGCATCTCTAGCTTTAACAAACAATTCTATTTGTGTGCGTTTGTCTCCAATGTTATTGTCTAACCATGCTTGCCCCGCTTTTTTATCAAAAAACGGTTGATTAAAACTTTCACCTCGGCCAATAACGTGTGCTGATTTTTCAGCATTGTTCATTTGATCCCAAGTTTTTCCTGTAATTAATGATGCGTTAGCCATTATGCAGCTTCCTTATTCTTTAAATCTTTAGCAATCCACCGATTGTTTTCGCGGTTTATACGCAAAATAACGTAATCAATTCCTTTGTCATAGCCATCAGGAACACGCGCCACTTCTTCAAAACCTATTTTTTGATCAAATTTTAATGCTTTAGTATTGTTAGAAGGCACTAAACCAAACGCATAAGGACGATTTCTAAATATATGAATGTAATAAAATGCCCTGTGGAGCAGACCTGCTTTAATACACATAGGGTTATCAATTGCTATGTGACATTGTGGCCCTGCTTTTGTCCAACTATCCATTACAACAGCACCTAAAATTTTATTAGTTTTATCGTCATAAGCTACAATTCCTTCACTATCTTCAATAGTTAAAGGTTTGGCTCTTAGTAATATCCATTGCCATTCAAATTTGTTATCTATAGCTTTAAACTGAATCATAAATAGCCGCCTACGTTAAACAACACATCGTAACCAACAATATTTAATCGAGTATCAGAATTTCCTGAACAAGAAATAGCAAAATTTCTTCCAATTCCAAGCGAGCCGCTTACAAATGATTCTCCAACTAGCTTAAAATCCCAAGTAGCTTGATCCCATAAAACACTGTCCCAATTATTTGAAGTATCAACATCAATTTGCGTTGTTTTATTTGGAATATCTTGTATTTGATAATCATAAACAGCAGAAACTTTTATGTTGGCAACGCCAGCTAATATTCCAATCGTTCTAATAAAACCAACTCTTGAAAAATTAGAATGCCCTTGCGGAGCTTGATAACTTGTCAATGCTCTAAAACTTATTGGATTTCCAGTTTCTCCTCTTTCTGATAAACTAATATCATAAAAAATTCCTTGAAATTGTGAATTTGCAGCTAAAGCTAAGGTAGTAAAAACTTGTTCTGCTATAAAATTCTGTGAAATAACAGTGTTTCCAGAAACAGTAGAAGTTAATTTTTTATTTTCATTTTTAATCCAATGCAATGCGTTTGAATTTTCAGGAGCATTTTTTATTTTGTAAGATACAGTATAGCTATTGCCTACTACAAGCGAAGGAAGTGCTAAAGTTGTATTGTATTCTGTTTCTATTCCATTCACTAAATTTGAATAAATATTTGCCTGAGTTCTTTGGCCCTGTGCATTAAAATGAGCAAAATCAAAATAATAAGACGGTATCATTGCTGAATACATATCGGCTACTTTAACAACCCCGCCATAACCTTCTAGCAAAGCTATTTCATCATTCATCTCAATATTAATGTCAGGATAACGCTCAATAAAAGTTTCTGGAGGCCAAGGATCACCATCCTCATACAGTCTAGGAATATTGCCAATAATAATTTCGCCAATACCCGCAGCTATTAATCGGTTTAAATGCACTTTATAGTCAACAATAAATTGATCTACAGTATATGTTTCGGGAGCTAATCCAATTGCATTTAGATCGTTAGTTCCTATTTGAATAAACACAATATCGTATACTGGAGTATTGGTTCCTCCTGTTGGGCCAAAACCTCCACCATTTTGATTTAACAAAGCATCAATTCTACCTGTCATATCATATTTATTGTCAGTGCCAATTATGTTTGGAATACAAGTAGACGCGCCTCTTGCATACGTTTCAATTCTTTGAGCTATTGTTCCTTCGCCTTGAACGTTAGTAGCTGAAGCGTATATTCCTTTATCAATTAACGCATTTTGCATCCAGCCAAACATAGATTGTTGAGCAGTTCTATTAACAGGAAGGGTATTATCTTGATCTGTGTCAACAGGACTTATTTCAACTATTCCTGATAATGCCAGTTCTTGAAAAGTAGAATACGAATTATATTGCGCTTGCTGCATTAAGCTATCGCCAATTACTGCAATTCTTTTAGGTGTTTGTTGAGTTAAATTTGTTGGGTTTTTTAATAATTGAATATTTCTAAATATTGAATTAGTAATTGCTTCGTCTGTTCCTAATTGTTCTTGTAGCCCAAAATCAAACCATAAAATTCCATCACCTAAATCAACAGTCCATTCTATAATTAATTGCCTTTCTGCAAAAAAACGTATTTTAGAAGTAGAAGGATCAAAATCTATATGCACTAATATAAAGTCATTATAACTTTGATTTTCTGTAATAATTCCTTGGTTGTCGCCATCTGGAACTAGGTTGCCTATTTCAGAATCAACTAAAGACAGGCCAAGCTGGAAGGAGCTGCGCCTACCTCTTTGAATAGTTATATAATTGTTTCCAGCCCCATTATTATCATAATGTATACCTAATATTTTATTGGTTTGATTAGGCCGAGGAGTTCTGCGCGGTTCATTACCATCGCTTTCACTAGACAAAATATCTTTTGAAATTTCAAACTGTAAAGTAAACCCATTTGTTGAAAAATCTGTAAACAATGAAGGAGGAAGTGTTGGAAGGTATGTAGTTCCATCATCAGCAGTAAAAGATAAACTGCTAATTCTTATTATTGGTGATGGCAAACCACCGAATGGCTTAAATCCTTGATCAGAGAATGTAGCACCAAGACCTCCATTATTGTTATATTGGACTAAAAAATCTAAAAGGTTTTGTTCGCTTGTTCCATCAAAACTCATTACCCATCTAGGGTTTTCATCTACAAGATTTGTAGGAGACAAATAAGGCACAAAACTACCTAAAAGTGTGCCGTCATAATTAAACTCTAAGATTTCAGGAACAGTCCATCCTGCAAGTGGTGTTGGAGCTATAGGGCTATTTTGAAATTGATTATCTTGAAATAATGTTGTGCCGTCTAAAAACCCATCATAAATATAAACTTTTCCGTCAGGGCCGCCAAAAAAATAATCTCCCTGCCACGGAGCTGCACCAAGAATAGGCACATCTTCCCAAAAACCCCATGCTCCAGTCTGAGTATTAAGGTTGTATTGAATATAAGGATTGTTTCCTGGTTTCGGTGTAACAATTTGCATAAACCCGTCTGAAGGATTTAACAATAACTGCCATGAAGATAAATTTTTTCCATTTTCTATGTCTGCTCGCAAAAAACGACTAATTTTAGACGAAATAGCAGGGTATTCAACGGGATCACCTTTTAACAAGTTGGCTAATGACACTATGCCATAAGTTGATAACATATAAAGATCAGGCCCGTATTCAACTACGCAACGCCTACTTGCAGGAGTTTCCCCAATAAACCACAATCCTCGGCTAGTAAAATCTGGGCTATCAGGATCAATTCCAGTGTAAACAACAACGTCACCACCTTTACCAAGCGCAACAAGCATATCGTCAACGCCAACACCAGCATCAACAGTCCAGTTATAAAGCCCCTGAAGGTTGCCACCGTGAGGCATTTTTGATCCAAAAGTAAACCGAGTTAATACCCCAGCAATACTGCCAGAAGGCAAATACCAAGCATCATCGTCATTTTGCAAAATAACCCATAAACGCTGCTTGTACACCATAATAAAAGCAATATCATCAACAGGAAAATCGGTGTAAATAGGCTCAGGTTCTGCTCCACCTGTAGTTCCTGTTTGATATTCCCAACCTAAAGGAACTGTCCATAAATCAGTGCCTTCGTTGTAAACAAACAACCCATTTAAAGCGTCAGCATAATAAAGATAATGTCCTCTTTTTAAACTTGTACTGTTTGCCGCAGCACCTGTAAATTCACACCAAACACCATAACCAGAATCACCAGTATTATTTGAAAATGCCTGTTTACGAATTGGGCCATTATCCGCATAAAACGTAACATCCCAAATTCCTTCAGAAGTTACTGCAAATAATTTATTATCTTCTTCAAACAAATTATTTGAATCAAATGCTATTATTGTTTTTACATCATTGTCTAACGTTACATCATTAACGCAATTAACAGCCCATTCCCGATAACCTTTTCTAAGCCTACTTCCGTATTCACTAGGCATTAAATTAAAAGTATAAATACAATCTTCTGGTTTCATTAACAGTAATGAATCAACAGCATTAACACCTCCAACAGACGCAGGAAATGTATAACTTGTCATTGATGGCGCACCTAATTGCTGCCCATATCTTCCAAGTGTGTTTTTACGTTGATAACTCATATATTACTATAGCCCAAAATTTGTATCGCCAGTGTTTCCGTATGGCGTAATGTATCTCATGCCCCTTTCAGACCGAGATGCACTTAAAACCTGTGCGCCTGTGGCTTTTCCAATTCTTCCACCAAGTAATGTGTCAAACTCTAATGCAGCAGCAGAATAATCCAAGCCTTTAGCTTGAAGAAATTTTAATTTTAAAAATTTAATTGATAACAAAGGATCAAGAATACAAATATTGCTTCCTGCCGTAATTGTTGACAAACCTGCTTCAATTGCACCGTTTTCTTTAAGCCAACTTCGACTAACATATTCAAATGATAAATTAAGATTTTCAGGAGGAGGGGAAGGAAATAAATCTATTTTTCCATCTAACATTCTAAAAGAAGCGTAAATTGTCTGACTTATTAAATTGCGCCCTTCAAGCCAAGTCCAGCCTTGAGCAGAAACAGGGCCAACAACAGGAAGCCTGTTTGTTCTATCCCATCCCGTTTGATCTATCATGTAGTTAAAATCATCAGGCAAATCATAGGAGCCTGAATCGCCAAAAGCTGTTGTAATAGTGTAATTTTTAATAAGAACAGGCCAATCATTTAATTCGCACAGTTCTTGTCCTGACGAATTTAAAAGACCAACCATTTGAACAAAAGAGTCATTAGTGTCGGATACAGGATCGCCAGAAGGCAAAAGCCCACATTCTAGTGCTGCCCGATTGATAATGTCATTTACGAGCAAGTATCTTGACATAAACTATTCCTTAAATTAAATTTGCTCTTTATTAAGTTCTTCAGATTTTTTAGGTCGGCCACGTTTTGACGGCTTTTCTTTTTTTTCTAAATCTTCTTCAAGAGCTTTTAAGCGAGTTAACAACTCTGCGTTAATAGTGCGCTGCTCCTCAAGAGCCTCAATTGCCAAACCTTCTTCTGCGCTTTTAAGATAAGCCTGAGCTTTTTCTTTAAGTGCATAAAATCCTCTAATATTTTTAGCGTTAGTGTCGTTTACAGAAACAAGCTCTTGAACAGTAGTAATATGAAAATACTTAAATTCTTCTACTTGCGCTCCATTAACCCCTGCCCATTCGCTTAAAGGAGTTCCTTCTGCTTGAGGCAGACTTTCTCTTTGGCTAAATGCTTCCCAGTGCCGAGGAAATCTAAGTTTATCTTTTGGTCGCACTTCTCGATATACTTCTTGATTTCTTTGTCCAGGAAACTTGATGCTTATAAATGTCACCATTTCTTGAATAGGCAATCCAGCTTCTTTAGATTTGACCTCGTTAGTTTTGGGTTTATTTTCAAACTTCACCAATGCTGTTTCATCTCCTGCTTGAGCATTCCGATTCATTGCTTGATCTGTTGCACCGTAATCTGCTTCTGTAATCATAATTTTCGCCTTTTAGTTTTACCCTCTTTGGGGCTTGGTTAAGGGGCAAATGCCCCGTTATTTTTAAGATACTGCTGTCCAGCCAGCACTTAATGTAGCTAAAGTTGCCGCGCCAATTAAAACAGGAGCTGCACCCTCAACAGGAAAGCCATCAACATTATCAGGATTACTACCAACGCTAATTGGTGAAAATTCCATAAGCTGTAAAATACTTCCGCCCGAACTTGCTGCGCCAGCAAGCGTATAAAGAGGTTGAGTAGTATCCCATGTGGTTGCTACGTTGCCAGTACGCGCAACATTAGCAAAACACCCAATAGGACACGCTCCTTGAGGCGTTCTAGATTGAAGTTCAGAAGGGGCAAAAAGTTTAAATGTTTGCTGCAATAGCGTCCAATTCATGCCAATACTGTTTTTGCCCGTAACTTCAGGCAAACTTCCTTCGCCTATATTAATTCCAATGCCAGAATTATTTCCAGCATTAGGATTGGCCCCATTATACCACTGAGCATTAGGCGTTCTGGCTCTTGCTGCATCACCTTGAATGACAGAAGAAGAATAAAAGTATGTTGCGTTAGCCATAAACTATTTCCTTATACTGAAACCCATCCTGGATCAAGTGTTGTCAATGTTGCTTCACCATCAGTGGTTGGATAAGCATTGTAAGCTGGAGTTCCATCTGCTTCATTAGCTTGATTAGTAGCGGTATTAATAGTTTGTGGCGAAGCAACTTGTCCGTTTCCAGAAACTCCACCAGAACTTGCTGCACCAGCAGTAGTATAAAGAGGTTGAGTAGCATCCCATGTTGTTGCTATGTTGCCTGTTCTTACTACCTGACCAAAGCCGCCAATTACTTGTGATACTTGAGGAATTCGAGCAACTGAGAATTGGTCAGTTAGCGTCCAGTTCATGCCAATGCCGTTTACAGGTATTGTAGGGATAGCTGGCAATTCACCACCGCCAATATTAATTCCAAGACCGTGAGCGTTAGAGGCTCCAGCGTTACCGCCTGTCTCCCAATCAACAGTAGCAATTCCAGTTTCTAATTGCCTAAGTGTGGCAGCGAACAAATCATCAAAAAATGTAGGGCTTGCGTTATATGACATATATTTCTCCAAAAAGAGGGGTATTTAGCCCCTAAAGAACAGGAAAGGGCAGATGCCCCCTCCTGCTCGGGCGAAAAGTTAAGGCGTAATCATTGTTAATCGGCCTTGGAACTGCGCTCCGCTACAAGTCAAGTTGCCAGCCCATGCAAGAATTTGCACTTCAGCATCTTGGTTGGTTGCATATCGACGGTTAGGCGATAGTGGAACCATGTTGCGGCCTGAGTGTGGACGATAATGCAGGTAGTCAGTGTTCAAGAAGAACGCTGTACCAGCAGGGCATTGATCGCCAATGCCGCCATCAAGCACTACATCAGAATCCATAAACTTAATGCTGGAAAAGCCAAGGCTGCCAGATTCAGGAGTAGTGAAACGCTGTTGCGCTTGCAAAGAAGCACAATACGTACTCCAAGTGCTGTTATCTACCATAATCAAGTCAGGACGGTCTGTTCCTCGAACCTGCTTAACCCACAAGTCATTCATAAGACCTTGAATGGTATTTGCGTCTGGATCAAAAGCTGAAGCTGACACCTGTGGCCGCCAAAATGCGTTACTAGCAGTAGCGCGATTAATGCCGCCATAAATACCTGAATCTGCATCAGCAGGAATGGCTGCATCAAGACCGTCAATTTGCTTACCGCCAGCGGAAGAACCGTCAGAGTACAAGCCAATAGAAATCAAGTTAGACAGCGTTGATTCAGCAACTGACAAACGAGCGTCAAGCAAATCAATCATTCGCTCACGACCTGCGTTTTGCAGCATTTCAAGACCAGAAATAACAACAGGAACAGCCGCTTGCTTAATTTCAAAGGTAGCCGCACTGATAACGTCACTTACGCCAACAGGCAAAATGTCATAACCAGAATACCAGCCGCCATTGCTGTTTTCAGCAAAAGAGAGTTCTTGCATGATCTGAGTACCGCCAGTAAACGTCTTAATTTTGCCTTTTTGAGACAGACGCATAAGAATGGCGTTGTTTTGTGTAACGTTATCCGCAATTGTTTTACTGCGAGATTGAATAGTTGTAGCGAGAATGTCGCTAACATTTGGATTTGCCATGAGGCTAATCTCCTAAGTTTAAAGGTTAAATAATGTTCCACATGGAACAATTAGCTACAAAAGCTAATATATTTACTTTTATCAGTATTCCCTGCGGAATAATGACCCTAGAAAAGCCGCTTGAATGGCGTTTCAGTAAAAGCCGCTTGAATGGCTTATTTTAGTCAATGCAAACCTGCGCCTACACTGACTAATCTATATAAAATTAAATATACACCTAGATTTTACATTCGTCCAGCATTATCCCACGCATCATTTAAAGCCGATTCAACGCTATTGGGGGCTGAATTAGACATTGTTCCGCCAGAAGTGCCTTGAATGCTAGAATTAGCTTTCTTTCGAGTTGACACATTTTGAGTAGATTGCCTGTCTTGCAATATCTTACGAATCTTTTCATTACCCCAGCAAGCACTGTCATACGCTTGATCCATGCTCATTTGAACGCCTTGGCTAGCAGCTTGATCTAGTTTGTCAGCCATATCTAAAGCAACGTATTCATAAAATTCATTACTTTGTCCAAAACTAGAAACTTCGCCTCCAATTCTTTGTTGTTCTTGTTGCGCCACATACTGCTGCTGCTGCTGTTGCTGCTGATAATGCTGCTGCATTGGGGCCATTTGTTGTTGAATTTGCTGCTGGATTAGTTCTTTTTGTTGATCTGCTTGAGAAGGAGCTTCTCCTACCAGCATAGAATCTAATGCCTTTATATCAATGCCGTATTGTTTAATAAGAGAAGCTACAGCAAACGCTTTTTGTTGGCCTGACCCCATTTGCAATTGACTTGCTGTTTGCAATAGTCCAGGAAGAACGTTAGCCGCACCTCCGTTCATAGCCATTAACTGTGAAAACGGAGCTAAAGAACGATCCATCGCATCAGCTCTCTGAGCTTGTTTTCCATATTTTTGAGACACGTTTTCCATGCGTTTTTCAAATTGCATAACGTGTTTTTGAACATCTTTAGGGGTATTAGCCCATTCTTGTTTAGCTTCAACAGACAATCCTACGGGAGCGATTTTGTATTGTTCATCTTCAATTGGTTCATTTTTGTTCTCCTCAGATCGTATTGAGCTTTGCTCATTTTCTTTAAAATTTCCACGTTGTTCAGATTCTGCGGTCTTGATGTTTGACTCAATAACGTTTGTTTGTTCTGGTTGGTCGCCATCTAAATCTCCTTCTGCGTTATCCCATGCTTCGGCAAGAGCAGACTCTAAAGTATCTACATCTCCGACTTCTACTTCTTCTGTTACTTCATTTTCATCAATCATTTTAGTTCGCCCTTTCTGCTTTAATAATAGTCTCGTAGATTTCCTGTTTACGAGCCTGTGTTTCCTGTGACGTATGCTCGCCACTAAGGATTCGTTGTCGTTCAGCCTGTTGTTTTTTTACTGTAGCTGAATCAAATTCTGCGCTGTGTACGACATTATTCTTTGCGTTATGGTTACGCAAAGACCTTGCATCGCTAATAATGCTGCCATCTACAGGGCTGACATAGGGTTCGTGAAACCCATGTATGCTGTGGCTAACTGTTTGAGGACGGCAATAGCTGTCAGCAGGAACAAGTTTGTGTGTTACTGGGTCTTGTATGTAACGTGCCATTTTAATTCCTTATAAAAAATCTGCAATCGCCATTACAGTTTCCATTTTTGTTGGTTCTTCATCGTATGCTATTCTTTCAAGCCACGGAGCTAAACCAGAAGGATAAACAAATTCAGCAGGAGAACCTTTTACTGCTCTTTCTCCAGCCCTTATTGCCGCTGCTAACTGTGCTGTTTTATCATTTTTAGGTGCTTTTATTTCACCTTCTCTTAACGCTTGCAGAGATGAAATTATTTTAGCCTCTGCCTCTTGCGGTGCTAGTGCGCTTGCTCCAAGTACGCCAGCACCTGCTGCGCTAGGAATTCCTTTACTCATTAACTTAGCTAACTGCCGCTGAAGTTCAAATGGGTCTGCATTGTTTTTTTTATACCTAAATTCAGAAAGCTTATCGCCTACTTGAATAACACCATCGCCCATTTCATCTTTTAATTGTTCAATATTATCAAAAGCCATATCAACAGCATCAGGGTCAAGGTTGTCAACAACTTTCCCATCAGGTAGTTCAAAAAACCTGTACCCATCTTCTGTATCAAATACTCTTAATGCGGTTTTAATGCTTTTGCCTATTGTTGCCATGATTAGTCTTGCCTGTTTCTATTTTGAACGTAAATTTCATCCATTTTAAGATCATGCTTGTAACGTTCAGATTCAATGTCGTATTCATGGTTTACTTCTTGAGAGGCAATATCAAATCTTGCTTGAGCTTCCTCCACCGTAATATTGGCATTCATAGTTGCCTGTATCTCGGCTAAAGACGATTCCATTTC
>Ga0209712_10002194_pt1 | contig 16282 bp, 12 predicted proteins | sample ArcOceMetagenome_FD_187443 | JGI IMG/M metagenome (GOLD analysis project Ga0209712, IMG submission 187443) | Marine eukaryotic phytoplankton communities from Arctic Ocean - Arctic Ocean - Greenland ARC118M Metagenome (SPAdes) (version 2) | ecosystem: Environmental > Aquatic > Marine > Oceanic...
TGCGGAAGAGTTGTTTTTGTTCAAGTTGATTTTTTAATGATTTTCAAACTTTGGAGAAATCGATTCAATGAATTTCAAATGAATCACGAACAGTTTTAAGAAGTTGAATTTTACAGTACGAGGAATGTTAGTCCTCATATTAAAAGTAACAAATACAAGAATATAAACAGCTTTTTACACCAATTTGGATGTTGTCTCATTTCTTTAAGGGCCCATTGTCTACGCTCTCAAATTGCTAGTGTACAGTGCTGTGTTTAATCATTGGATCTCCAATGTAGAAATAAATAAATAATATTAGAATAGTCATTATATTAAAGCAGATGCGACCATTATAATATCAATTTGACCTACTGACCCGTTATAAGCGCATCCGTGTCTCAGTCAAACACGCAGTCAAGTAGATCTCAAGATGATGGTACTCCTCTGGGTTGTCACTATTTTAATTAGAATAGCTGAGGCATGGAGAAGGTAATTTCTGTGGTGGTATTTTTGCTTGTTGGCAGCTGTAGCGTTTCAGTTCGACGGTCGAAATTTCAGAGAAGGGGTTAGTTACAAAGCTTCGAATGCAAGAAGGCCTGCAAAAATATGATGGCCTAAGAGGAATGAGAGTTGCTAATTTTGTGGGTTTAGCAACATCTCTCCTGAAACATAGTACAGACAATGAAGCTGAAGCATTTGCGATATTTCAGGAAGAGCTCGTTTATTGCGCAGAGTCAAGTGATGATCGAGAGCGATACTCCATCGAAATTCTTCATAAACTCTGTCTCTCAGCGTCTCGTCCAGAGAGCATGATGATATTATAATTAGTATTACAAACGATCTTCATTGTTGCCATGATCAACCCCGTATTGCTTCTTGACCAATGGTCCAAAGAGCTGCTAGGGTAACTTCTTATCATTCCTCTTCCTGTTGCATCTCAATTGCCAGATATTGGCGACTCTGAGCGTGACCGTGATCACGTTCTCCAAAGCCACATCAACAACGAGGATAACAGGGACCAATCTGATTCAAAGAACTCTCACTACTATTCAATCCATTTCCAAAATGGTTTCAGATGGATTAAGAATACTGAACTCTTATCAAACAAAATCAAAGCATAATTAAAATATCCCTGGAGTGTATGAACCGGGGAATGCACATCAACCATACTCATGACCTCGTTCGTCTTGGAAATGTATATTATGACACAGTGCTGTCAATCCTCTCCTCTTATATTGATGGGGAATCTGAGAACATTGATGGAGGTCTGTTCCAGTTGCTAGTTCGAATGTGGGTGCTAAAGAAACAACAGCATTGAGGTACTGGATTGCTTGGACATGCCGAGTAGAGGGCTCAAATTCAATCCTTTCCTCTTCGCATCCCATGCTCAAATCCCTTGCGGAACCTGACATAGACTTGAAGATTTTGAAATGATTGAATAGGTTTCTTCTGGGGGACACGCCAAGTAGAGGGCTCCAATGGAATGCGACGAGTCCTAGTTGTGGTTCTTCGTTGGATGAAATTGGTGCTGGTACTGGTGTTGGTGGGATATCTGGAAAAGGAATCAGTGGCACTGACAGAAAAGTGAGTGGGGAGGAGAAAGCAGTGCTATGTTTGTTGGTGTTGTGTTCTTGTTTGGGAGACCTGTTTGTGACATCCTGAAAGAGTTCAATTAGATCAAAAGAGAGGAACGTGAGTATTAGTATTTGAAGTACGTGTAAGAAAGAATATGGAGCCCATGTTTACAGTCTGCAGAGGCATCACTTGTACGAATCAGATGAAAGATGTTTCATTCAAGCTGCCAAAGTGAAAAACAAAATTATCAATGTCTGCAAAGTTAGTTGACTTACTCCAAAGGCACGACGAGGTTGGGCAGCAGCTCTAGTATCTTGGTTTGATTCCATCTCACCTCTTCATTGCTTTTGCTCAAGTTCCTTTCAGAAGCTGGCATAGACCTGAAGAGGTGAGATGGTATGTGCACAAGTAGTTAAACCGATCCTCCCCGTATTGTTGATCCGCATTTCTGAATTATTACCGATCTTTCGATCATTTTGCTTCTATGACGCACAGAACTATTTATTTGGCATAAACTCTAAATCGTTTGAGATAAAGACGTGCTACAGTTGATGTCAGTCTTCTAAAGCACGCACGACCTTGGCATGGCAGTACACGTATTTAGTTGAATAAAGATTTACCAATGATTATACAAGGAAGGCAATCCATGAGGTATCGGTGGGAGCGAGGACGAGGTACTGTGTGCTGTATTGTATGAGTAATTGCACTCAGGGAAAACTCAAAATACGGTCGTTGTAACTTGCAACCAGCTCTGTGAATTGCTCTACACTTGATCTTCTGTAAAATAGGGAATAAGATATACATGTATTTGCTCCGTTCATCGACGCAGCTGATTTTCTTGAGAGGGGTTCAAGTAATGCAGTGAGGAGTGTCCTTAATTGAAAACAACGAGTAATGAAAGAGGCTGCTTCATAACTTGGATCCAACCTCTATTGAAACGATGATTTCTGACTTCACCTTTATTTACTTATCTACATTGGGCATATGCCATTGTATTTGGAATTCACTTGTATCTGCCGTGAATGACTCAAGGCCTTCGTTCGAAACTTTGCAATAATAAAATGTAACTAACTGATCATCGACATCCTTAGACTGCTCAAGAACCTCTATAGCGTCCTCGACACGTCTACCTTCACAAAGGGAAAACACCATAAACCCCCCACCACCTGCACCAGCCAATGTGCACCCATCAATGATGTGTTCGCGCTTCAACGTGTCAAAGATATTTTTTACTTCCGTGGGCTCCACCCCACTATCCTCACCAGCCATTACTTTTTTCAGAGTCCAATAATCATCAAGCAACGTACCCAACTCTTTATAATCTTTTCGCTGGATTGTTTCGATGCAGCGGTGCGCTCCCGAAACCAGTTTCTTGACAGTGCCCATGATTTCTGGGCTGCGCGATGCCCATTGTCTCAATACCTTTTGTAGAATATTCTTCGCTAAGCGTGGGCGACCACCAAAAGCAAGGACAAGTCTATTGTTCATATCCTCAAGATTCTCTGGAGGTATTTGAAGTTCCTCAACGTGCACATGAACAGGAATTACATTGAGATGCGCTGTACAAAGTTTCAGGTTTCCATACAATCCTCCCACCTGATCCTGCCAGCCACCTGCGGTACTGACCAAGATGGGATTGGATAATACAAAGGATATAACACAGGTTGATTGGCATGGATGGCATGATAGTGTGATCGAGGTTGAGTTTCTGGTTGAACAGAATTATATAATTTTCGTGGACCACATGCTAAACATACCTTAGAAGTTGTTCAAGGTTTAGAACTGCCCTGATCAAGAAGCCGCGGTCTTTCACCTTCTCAAATCCTAAACACTGTCCCAAACTAGACAGAACACACCCTGCCAAGATAGAGCTCGTGCCGAGACCGGAACCATGCGGGAGCAGAGAAGTCGAAATTATTTCAATTCCAACTTTTTCTCCGTAGACATTCTCAATAATGTCTTCTATGCTCTTATCCTCATTTTCAGTGATGTCCGAAATGGGAATCACACCTAACGCAATCAACGCACACTTTGACAATGCACATTTGGCTTGAGGATTCCGAAAATCTGAGAGGTCTTTCATTTTTGCGATCAAAATAGATTCGGATTCTATGAGATCTCCTGAATCAATATCTCTATTTTCAACGACAAGTTTGATACCGCATACATGTTTGGTTCGTCTGCATCTTGCTGAAAGAGGTTTACGGTTTCGAAGAGTCACAGCTAAGCAAGCAACGGCGCCTCCAAACTCGTAGCTCACTGGAGGAGTATCACTCCAGCCACCCGAAAGATCCACACGAGCAGGCGCATTTGATACAATCCACGTTTCACAGGGGGGGGAAGACTTGCTCGAAACTGTAATATCAGGGATGGAGGACGAAACACATCTCGAGGTTAAAGAGAACGCTGCATCCTCTAATTGCTCGGCGCACTTCACGAGTAGGCTGTGGTTAGACGTATCGAGAGCAACTTTTATTGTTGATTCTATGTGGTCGAGAATAGATTTACAATCATCATACGGATCGTTTGACATTGATTTCAGCGACTGTAAATGCAAAAAGATCGGCTTCCCTGCAAATTCAACATCCATGGAAGGAACTTGCTCTACCTCTTCGGACAATTCGGTATAAAATTTGCTCAAAAGCATGAAGGAACGACACCCTATGTCATAAGATCTGTCTTTCACACTTGACAGAACTACATCTCTAAACATTGCCAACGTCGCCATGGATTCTTTCGTACATTTTTTCTGCGTCTCGGCCCTGACAGAATCTAAGACGTAATCAAACTTCAACTGTTCATGACGTCTACCTAGCAGCACATCTTTTATGGACGCAATCGTATGTTCTAGTTTCATGTCAATGCCCTCTTCCGCGATTCCTGACCGATACGCAAACTCAGATGATGCATCGGACATTCCTTGAATTTGAGACAGCGAAAGGCGTGTCATTTGTTTCCACTTTTCCAGGCTCGCCTTAACCAAAGGCTCTGAAAAGCCTTCCCTACCTGCGCATACATAATGCTGCATCCATTTAAACGGTTCCCAGTCAAAAGTCCCATCATTTTGCAAAGAAATAATTGCATGAATTCTTGAACTCCACAAGTACCTCTTTGTATCATCTGTGTCCCATAAATCATCAAACGTTAAACCAGTATCGTTGAGGAAATCATTGAAGGAGACACCAAACAATCTCCCATGCTCCTTTATTCCATCACTGATTCCCAAGTACATACACACATACTGCTTGTTACCTTCATTGCCTTCGCGCAGTGGAAGGAACTGTAAAACCATGTTCGACGGTATTTCAATAGTGCTATGGCAACACCCCCTCAAACCGCTCACAACACAATTTGTTCCCACCTTGAGTGTAGTTCCCTCCAAATGACAGTGTTCAACAACGCTGCTGGTACCGATGGTAGATTTTCCAAAAGGGGAAGAACTAGAGTCGATGATTGAATTCATAATAACACTATCCTTGGAAACAAAGACCCCATTCAAGAAGGTTTGAATTCTTCTAGAAAGCTTGAATTCACTCTTAACATTTTGGTTATCCTCACTTGTTGAAGCACCCGCAACAAGAAACTTTAAAAGCTCAGCAGTAGTACCAAGGTGTATAAACGATCCATCGGGAACCGTGCAGACTTGCAACTCGAATGAAGATAGGCTTGCAAATATCTTTTCCAATGCCATGGTACTAAAGTCAGAGTTGGATTCATTGCTTAAGTATTTCTTCAGACGATCTTTCTCAGTATCAACCTTTTTTGCACCCTTTGTCGAAATTGCTAATAATAAATGCGAATATAGCTCCAATTTGGAATCGACAAGCGATTTTGCAATTGATACTTCTGTGGCCCCAGGGAAGCTACTCTTGTTTTCCCTGATTCGTTCTTCCAACCCTTTTCGAGTGTAAAGGGATAGATCACGGTTCAGCAGGTTTCGTAGTGCATCGGCAGCATTTGGAAGGAATATGATAACTCCAGTGTCAATCCATGCCATATCTTGTTCATCTTTAGGAAATGTACAACCCTGAAAATTCTTCATGGTTTCAACGCTTGGCTTTTGGAAGAATGTATCCACAGCTCTGATGGCACACACACCATTTGTTTCTTCTTGATTACAGTGATCCCCTTCAATTGAAAATACGCCATGGTTTTTGGCTGTTGTAAGAGGAGCAGGAACCGCCAATCCCAACACTTTATCATTGGATACATTTTCAAACGAAATTGGACTATTCCTTGGCAGGTCAAGCATTACATCACTTGCAGCTACAACCACACTTCCATTTGGCAAATTTCTAAGCAAGTCCGACAGAGAATCCATTAAAATATACGTCGGATTGGTCAATTGTTCCCCATCTAGGAGAGGCAAATCAGTCCATGCCTTCCCGAGAGTCATTTGTGTCGGGCATCTCGAACTCTGGCCACCGGCATGAATGATAAGGGTGCTACCTTTTCTCGAAACAACCTGTGAATTTCGTACCGAGTCAGCCTCCTGAAGTGCTGCAAGAGTACCCCCGCCAGATCCCATTCTTGTATCAAATGGATCTGATGTAGAGATTATTGTGATTTCTTCTTCGCAGTCACGAGATAGGGTTAGGTTCTCCCTTTTGAGGGGACCGTTGAGAGCCGCCAATGCCGCAATAGAATCCGGAGAAGTGACCACTATGCTATGGAAAGGAAACTTCATTTGGCGAGAATTTTTACTAACATCATCGTGCATTTGCTTTGTACCACTCATTGTAATGTTCGAGCAATCAAGAGAGAGATACCAGGTTCAGTACTGCCTATCGGTACAGTAGTAAAAGATGTTGCAAAGAAATAATGTGACCTCTGATAAAAAAGATACGCCGAAACAAATAATAATGAAAAGGCGGGAAAAAAGGGGGAGCTCCCCCTCACTCAGCGCCAAAGCCAGCAGCCGTGGCAACTAACGGAAGGCGGCGAGCATAAATATCTTCATGCATGAGTAAGAATATAAATGAACAGCCTAGACTTTGCTGAACTTTGCTGAACTTTGCTGACCTTTGCCTGCTCACCAAAAAGATCCGGACGTTTACATGTTGTTCGTCCATTGCAATTCAACTCTCGCAGACAGCTAGTCTAAACTCCACTTCTCCACCCCCATTGCATACCTCAAATCAATTTCAAAATGGCATCCGATCAGATTCGTCAAATGGTTAACTTCATCCTTCAGGAGGCACACGAGAAGGCAAACGAAATCCGCGTAAAGACCGAGCACGATTTCAACCTCGAGAAGCAAACCCTCGTTCACGAAGCGAAGCTCTCCATCCAAGAAGAATTCGCCAAGAAGGAGAAGGACCGCGATATCCAAGAAAGAATTGCTCGTTCCGCCGAGGTTGGAGAATGCAAAGTGAAGAAGATGAGGATGCGGGACGACCTCCTCAACCAGCTTCTTGCCGATGCCGCAACCAAGCTCGGAGTTGTTGCCCGTGGACAGAACTACCCCCACCTTCTTCAGAAGCTCATTGTTCAGGGACTCATCAAGATTGAGGAGAACACTGTTATTATTTACTGTCGTATCGACGACAAGCCTGTCGTAGCGAAGGTCATGGCCGATGCTATCGCCGAATACGTTGAGATCATGGAGAGGGAGAGTGGAATCAAACTCACCCCCAATGTTTCCCTCAATACCGATGCTTCCAAGGAGCTTCCTGACTCAACCCACGGAGGAGTTGTCCTCACTTCTTGCGCTGGAAAGATTGTTTGTGATAACACCATGGCTGCCAGGTTGGAACTTGTATACCAGGAGCTTTTGCCATCGATCCGTGCTATCCTTTTCCCTGAAGAATAAATGCTTCGCCGTTGGGTTAAGTGACCGTCATGCAACAGAGTTGAACATTCGCTTAGACGTGATAACTTATGTACTCCATAACTTGACTTAGTATTGAAAAGTTGAGGGAATACAAAAGATTTTCGTTGCCTGTCTATCTAATGCAATCACTGAATAATTTTGCTTAAAAATAAAACGCCTATGAAATAGATGAACTTCAATGTACCTGTCATACTTTCATTTATTAGTTTTCTGGGTTAGTTTTGTTTGGAAAATGATTATTACCCTTTCATAACAACGGCAATGTATTAATAGTAAGGAGCCATGCAAAGCCGTTGCTAGCGCAGAAGAATGACGAAAAGAAAAGCTATTAGTAAACGTACTAGTAGCAAAGTTTTAAGTTGTAGCACAGCAATTTGTGAATGCTAAAAAGAGAAATGCGACTGCACTCTTCTCCTATTACTAATTCACTGGACAATGAGTAAAGGGCAAAGAGGGCACCTGAAAAGAACCACAATTGTTGGTTGCTCCCATTATCACGAAAACAACGATGCAATCTTCAATTTGTTTGGCTTGGACCTGGAAATTATAGCATTATAAATTATGATGAGCATCGTTAGTTTCACCATCGAGACTTGCACATATGTTATCAACCTCTTTCAATACTGCTGCATTACCGTCTTCTTCACGAATATGCTGCGATACTTCTCGGCAGCGCTGAAGAACAGCGCCATCTTCCGTAACGGAACAAATAGCAACTCCTATTTCTTTCCAGAAAGCTTTCGCATAGCCTTTGAGAAACCAATTCCTGCACCCAATTTGTTCACTGCGTACGCGTGGCAAAATTGGTCAAGGAAAAAAGGAGTAATGATAGTTAGGACACCACTTCGGAGAGCAGCGTGAGTCGTCCCGCTCCCCCTACGTCAGAATTGATTTGTGAAAATGGAATAGTGAGACCGTGATGGATCAAAATTTTCCATCGAATTCTCTGTCGAACGAAACACTTACGATGATGAACTGTACACTTTAGACGGGGAAACACGTTTTCACGTGAAAACTTTTCCACGAAGAGAACACGTTCTTTGGCATAGGCGATTACTTCTTTGTCATTGGTAGCTTTTAGGAGTAATTCCATTGATAATTCGGCATGCCCTCCAAAAATGATGCCCCTCTCACCAGCATGCATTAGAGAGCGTACAGCTACTAATACCATCGATTCTGGCGAAATAGCAAGCATAGAACCAAAACCAAGGTAGACTGGTCTTCTTTCGTACGAGTCTTCCCTTCAATGAATTCGTCAATCATTTTCTCTGCCTCAGTCCCGCCAAAATTCCAGCTCTTTTCCTTTTGCCGATCTGCGTTCAACGATACAGGGTCTAGTATATGTACGAATCAGGGTTTGCAGCGGGGAAAAGAACATCTCTACAAAGAGCTCTACAAAGAGGACTGGCAAATAAGCTGCTTTTGTGACGAAATTCCTTGAAGAGTTCTAGCAACCAACGTTGAGAAACTCCTCTCGCTAAACTCCTACTTCCTTGATGAACCATTCACCTGGCTGTCTTATAGGTGTGCGAATAGTTGCCAGATCCAAGTGTATTTGTAAATCATTATTCTTCCTCTCAAAGATTCTAGTTTGAATATCAAGTGGAATTGGGCAATGAAATTCCAAAGAACTAAGCCAAAACTGAGCCATCCCCTTTCCTTGTTCATGAACATACCCCTGAGAGATGACAAGGTTGGCTTTCCTACCTTGACCATTATTTCGTCAAATAATTCAAACGACCTATACTGCTGGACTCCCAAAAACTTCAACACATAGTACTAACGAAGACCGAAAGGGAGAGTAGGAAGACCAAGAATACAATGCTCTGGATTGTAACCACCAGACTGCAAGCCTAAAGGAAGAACATTCACCTTGAGAATGTGTGTAGCATAAAGCATAAAGTATGATACCAGTGTTCCAGTAATGAGCAAATCTGGAGGATTGTTATAAATTTCATCAAAAATCAGTTCGACATGTTCGTCTGCTTGTTCTTTAGTTTCTTTGCCAACCCATTTAAAGAAACCTATCACGTCTCCATTTTGCATAGAATTCCTCGCATCCTCGTCAGTCTTCATGCGGTACTCGAAGTCATGTGGCCATACTTCGACAAAGGTAAGATCAAAACTCTCAACGAACTCCTTGTGACCTATGTTTGAAAGTATTCGTACTTCATATTTTGTGGATAGTTCAATTGCAAGCGCAACTATTGGCTGGATATCACCACGCGATCCTCTTGTCAGAATTGAAATTTGCTTAGAATTTGTTCTTCTCATCGGATTCGATTCAATTACACGTAATGCGGTATGACCTTTAACGTACAAGTAAAGAAGAAGGTCGATGTTATCAATCTCAGTATGAAACTGGTTAGATTGAAAGGATGAAGGCATGAAGGATGATTTCTAGCGAAGTCAGCAAGAAGTTGAAAAAGTGATATGCGAGCAAAATGATAGCTCCTTGAGACTTCATTATTAATACTAAAATAGTAAAAGTGCTCACGACCAGTCAATTTCAATGGTGGATGCTCCGCCGCCGCTCTTTTGGAACTCAAACCATATTGCTAGCGAAAACTCAACTTATTCAACTAACACCAACTCAGAGTATTCTACCAAACCATGGTTGCAACGAGAAGACGCAAAGCTCCACAAATGGAAGGAAATAAGATTATCTCGGAAGACGTGAGCGATTTCGAGACGAATGATGAACATCAACCTGAACAAGAAAGTGACATGGGCGAAGAAGCAGAAATTGAAATATCATCTGAAGAAATCAAACATGCTATTGCTTTGGCCACCGAGGCCGCTACCAAAACCTTTGGATGGAACATCGATAAGAAAATGTCATCGAAGTCAAATCCTCTCTCTGATATTATTCCTGGATATATTGCGCCATTTGGTCTCGACTCAAGCTCCCTGGAGCAGCACAAAAATGCGAAAAGAAAGCTGAAGACGGAAACTATAGGCGCGAGCAAAGCTACTGCCACAACAGTTTCCAATAAAGCAACTTTTTCGTCAAAGAACTTTAAACTAGCCAAACCCGACCCTGCTAATCTCGCCACAAGTACAACAAATGCGGGTACTGGATGGTTTGGCTTTGAAGCAACACCAAACTCTGCATCTCTGCAAGCTGACATCGCTGTCATTAGAAACCGTAACTATCTTGATCCAAAGAAGTTCTATAAATCTTCTGATCTCAGTAAAAAAGGATCACAGATGGTGCAGCTTGGTACAGTTATTGAAGGTTCAATGGAATCTGTCTTTTCTAATAGGCTCACAAAGAAACAGAGGAAATCTAATGTCATGGAAGAAGTTATGGGCGAAGTATTCGGATCGAAGGATGATTATGTGAAAAAGAAGTTTACAAATATACAGAGAGAAAAAAGCGCTGCTGGACAAAGTCAAAGAAAATTCCAGAAAGGGAAAGGAGCTTTTCGAAAAAAGGGGAGGAGGTAGTTTCAATTAAAACAATCACTTGTTGTCAGTACATTAATGCTATAAACTAACTTCCGACAGTAGGGACTATTGTACTACGGACATGTTCGATAGTGCAGGATTCATCAAGAGAAACTATGTTTTTGAAGAGCTCTCGCCGAGCGCTGTTGTGGAGAAGAAGTTTAGCACTCTCGTTCATTGAAATAATCTTGAATGAGTAATAGTTGAACGTATAACGGCGATACTTGATACCAATGTGCTGTACCTGGTAAAGTACCTTGCGACAGTGATAGCATCGGTATTAGAGAAAGAATGAATGAATGTACCAGAGAGTTCCCCTTGGGTACCGGTAGGTACTAGCCTTACTAGCAGGAGGGTGATTGAAATGACAAATTCTTGAGCATGATGATGCATCCTTCATCCTTGCACCAACATTGATGTTGTTCACCGTTTTGTGTTCCTTTCGAATATATTTTTAATTCTTATAAGAATCCTAAGAGCCGCTTGCTATACCCACCCGAAGTGAAGTGGATTTATACAGGAGTACTATCATACTGGGTAGCTCTGATGGAGTAGTTCCTGGTTGTTGGGTCGGGAATATCACTTACTACTGTACGATGACGCCCTGAAGTTTATAACACACGGTATTCACAAGTACTGGTTGCAGTAATATGATTCAAATATGAATACTATTCAAGAACAGTCAACAAACAAAGATATTTTTCTTCTTGGACATGATTTTATAGTAACATGAAAATCTGGTTCGAATGGTTTATAATGTTTAATAAATGGTCCCTCCCCGTGACACTAACATTTGGCAGCAAACACTTTCATTACTTCAGACGAAATTCTAGTGTATACGCTGATGTTACGGGATTATGATTGAGAGCTTAGGAACACGAACGGTGCAAGTGTTGTGGACAAGTAGAAATCTACAGATACCAGTGACCGTTAAAACATCAATAGATGACGTTCTTGAGATGTTTTCTAGTACCAGACAGACAGAAGAAAGAAGGGAAGCATGATGGACTGCGCGCCACCGCCACAAAACGCCTATCATTCATTGTCAAATAAATTGTCAACATCTTCCATCTTCCACTTCTTTACTACCGGTACTCACTACTAATCACTACACATAGCTAACTTACGTACAGTCAACCACAAAACACTACATTCCTTGTCAACTTCAACCTCCACTTTACTACTGCTAGCACATTTATTCGATGGTCAATCCTCTAATTGCACTACCGAAAGTAACACCGAAATGGAAGAGATCATTCCAGTCCAGTGACATTCAACCTACACAAATCGTTCAGTCGACGAGTGAGTTGAATACACCTGATAATTACATCACATGCCCAACATGCAACATAAACGAGGCAAGGTACACATGTCCTAAATGCATGTCGCCGTACTGTTCAGCTGCCTGCTACAAGAATCATGATATTTCAATTGATAGCCACATAGAAGGAGGCGGCCGGTGTACAGAAGCCTTCTATAGAGAGAAGGTGTCACAAGTTACGGATCTACACGTGAAAGACGAAAAGAATACAAGCCAGATGCGTGATATACTGACACGAAGTTTTTACAGCGAAAACAACGACAGCAAGAATAATATCAGCGAAGGCGAGAGAGAAAAGAATGGGATTCTGACAGATGAAGAACTGATGGAGTTAGCTGCGTCTGGTCTCACCTTGGATGATGAAGATGCTTACGATGAAGATAGAGATTGCGTTCTAATGTTAAAATCGCTCCCGGATCACATCAGGCAAAAGTTTGAAAGTGCCGTGACGAGTGGAGAGCTATCGCACTTAGTTCAACAGTGGCATCCTTTCTGGATCCCAAATGATGATACACACGATCTAGAATTCGACTCAAAGTTCGAAGAACAGATTATTGCCATTCCTCCATTTCCTCACAGTACGGAGGAAAATACCAAACTTATTCTACAGAATAATATTTGCGAAGTAATTTACACTGCTGCTTGGGCTTTTCGTAAGAGCAATAATGCGACTATGCCCCAGATTGACGCCGATAATGCTGATACCGCAGTCCAAGTGGCGTCGATTCTGTACTCTCAATCACAGGTACTATCGTGCGATGCTCGGTACGAAAATATAGAACAGGTTCTCATGGAATGCACAGAGCTATCAAGTCGCAGTAGTGAAGCAGTCAGTGTCACAAATTTATCAGATCGAACGATTAACAGAAACATATTGGTCAATGATACAATTTGCATATGTCGACACCGACGAATGGTTTTGAAAGTCTTGCTGGAAATCATTGATGTAATAAATCATGCAAAGAATATACTGAAAAGAAGACTAGGAAAAGAATCCAAGAAAGAAAGAAGGAACCTATTACTTGCAACGAAAAAAATCCACTTCTACACTTCCTTTTGCCAAACATACTGGAATGATTGTAGCGCTTCAATTGTCGCATGCATGGAGAATTGGTTACACGATTGGGCTCTACATGATGACGACAGACAGAAGATTAATGACGAATTGCTGATAGAAAGAGTGAAGGATTCGAAAATTTTACGCAAATTGGACAGCACAAGAAAAGTCAAGCGAGAAACGTGTGCTGAACCTCTTCTCGTAGCTGTGACAACAACAAAACTAACGTAGCTGGCTATTTGATAATTCAAATTACGTAACAAATAATGCGCTTGATCTAAGCCATCTTCTCTTTACTTCTTTTCAAAGGGCCCAATTTCAAATGATGAAAGACCATCGCTGCTGCTTGAATGACATTGAACGCTGCCAATGATATGAGAATTCCATTCAAGCTCTTTCCAAGGGGGGAGCAAATGCATGAGACCATGACACCAGTGCCCAGAATCGTACAGGAAGTTAATGCTTTGAATGTCCCAAGTCCAACCATGACGCCCTCTCCCGCAAACAACGGTCCATTCACAAATTGAATTAGCGACGATATCAACGCAGGAACTTTAATTGCCTCACGAACTTCAGGAATCGTCGTGAAAAGAGGAATCAAAACTGGAAGGAGAGCCATTTGTGCGATTCCCAAAAATACGCCCAGAATTGATCCCCATACAAAGATTTTATCCGCCATTTGACGAGCTGCATCATCTCCTTTCGTAGATCTCTCAGAAGGAACCAATGTAGCAGCTGATGCTTTGATTCCTAGATGACAAACTAATCCTATAGAGTAAATTTGCATCACAATGCCATATGCTGCTGCTGAAACTCCTGTGGGATCCATAGCTTGTACTCTTCTAGCTGCCGTCAGAAAAGCAATATTCAATGCGAGTTGAAACATCAACATTGCTGAACCACCCTGGACAATCGTCTTGATGCTTTTCCATGCAGGGACCTTTAAAACCTGAGAAATGCTTACAAGCTTGCGGCGAATCAGTAATCTAAGATATACCAACCCTGAAAGAGATTCTGCAGCTGCCGTCGCAATAGCGGCTCCACTAACACCCAATCCTTTCAATGCCCGGAAGGGGCCAACAGGAAGGCCGAAAATCATCAATGGATCAGCAACGAGGTTGAATAGATTTGTGGCAAGTGAAACTTTGAGAGGTGTAACAGTATTCAAAAGTCCCCGATAAGATGCAAACCCTGTAGAAGAGATCAATGCAGGAATCATCGATAATGCCCGAAACCGCAAATAAGGAACAGCATATGCCATCGCAGCTGAATCTTTTGACAAAACCAATCCCAAGCTCGTCTGCGGAAATCCAACTAGCATGATGGTGCCAAAGAGACCCAGAAGATTTGACAAAAACATTGCCTCGCAGACTTTGTTCCGTGCTTCTTCCATATCACCCGACCCAACTGCAGTTGCAACTAACGGAGCAGTAATTGTGGGAAGAAATGACACAAGGAAGAATAGAGAGAAGAACGCCTGATTTGCAGCACTCTGTCCTGCGAGTGCGAGAGTGACACCAAGTCTTCCTACCCAAAATGTATCGACTGAATTAACTATGGGCACAACCGCCATATTCAACATAGAGGGCAGAGCAGTCGAGAGAATTCTTCTGTCCACGGAATCTCCTAATTGTTCACGACTGACGCTTGGCAGCGAGGAAAGAAATCTCGAACTTGTCTCAACACCGACTAAGTCGTGTGTGATTGAATGCTCAACATTTACATCATCTCCGTCCATCGACTTTACTAAAGATTCCGAGAGTTGGGTCACACACGACGAAGCTCTTGTTCTAGTGGGAAGCTGCCTACTCGCTAGTGTAGCAGCACTTCTGGTAGAGAATGCGTTTACTGTCACATGACAATTCAGTGCAGCAAGTGCAACGTAAATTAGCCGAGTGAACAGTGGTGTGGAACTACTGCTTGTTATCATACTAGTACTATGGTTTTTATGTACCGCTACCGGTACCACTTTGAACTTTGTTCTTGTTGTCACGTAATGAGAGAGAAGAACAAAGCGACGTGTTTTTCTGGCGCGTGTATGTCGCGCTAAAAGATGTGACACTCTTTCACCCACACCGCCAACCGCACATATCAATATCATGCCACACTACTTGACACTACTGCTTGTTTGCTGTTTGTGTGTGGAATTTGTTGAGTTTAGTTCTGTGATACTGCATTATTTGTTCACACAATTACCACATACACACACTATATAGTGTACAAAACTATTTCTCTCTGGAGTGCATTTCAAAGAGGAGATAATTGAATTTTCACCTGGGGCAAAAAATGTTCAATCGGTCTTTCCCGTCCACAATCATGTTGATATGTACATTCACCCAAAGAACACAATCATTTCTGCCTCCAACCTTTACTGGTCATACGAGTGCTCGTGCTGTAATAGCATCTTCCACAAGGCAGTACTCCAAATTCCTGGAACAAGTAGAAAGGACAATCGACAACATAAATCCAAGCATGGAGAATATCCTCCATCTTCCCACGGCACAACGTGAGTCTGTTGGTGTAGCAAATCGCCTATCCAACCGTATCAAATCCCTTCACAAAAATAATGACTGCCCAACCTGCTGGTTACAGCGAGCTCACTGTGTATGCAAACAGACTCCTCCTATAGATCATCTCATTCCACGCAACGTCAATAGACTCTTTATGGTAATGCATCATAAGGAAATTGGTCTTGTTGTGGATACTGCAAAAGTGCTTCTGAATGCTATGCCGACCAAGGCAAGATTAATTGTGAATGGAATAGATCAAGAGCACCAAGAATCGGTGAGGGAATTAATGGACGCACTGGAGCAAAAAGAGAGACGGTGTATTGTTCTTTTTCCTACGGATGATGCAGTGACATTTGAAGAACTATGTCATGAAAAGAACATCATCACTGAACAGAAGACAACCCACACAACCGGAGAATTTATGGAGAATGATGAAGTATTTGATGTCATTGTCATGGATGGCACTTGGTCACAAGCAAGAAAGATACATGCTCGATACATCCCACTTGAGAACGATGGGGGCCCTCCTAGAGTCTGCCTGAGTCAAGAGTCCTTGG
>Ga0209712_10002198_pt1 | contig 16272 bp, 9 predicted proteins | sample ArcOceMetagenome_FD_187443 | JGI IMG/M metagenome (GOLD analysis project Ga0209712, IMG submission 187443) | Marine eukaryotic phytoplankton communities from Arctic Ocean - Arctic Ocean - Greenland ARC118M Metagenome (SPAdes) (version 2) | ecosystem: Environmental > Aquatic > Marine > Oceanic...
CACAATACCAAGCAGATGGTTTACCGTTTACAGGTATTGAAGGTACTACACCATTAAAAGACTTTTTTGGAAGATCTAGACCAGGAGGTTCTCAAGTATTTCCAGGATTTGGACCTAAAAATGAATTGGATAGAGCACGTAGTAGTGTTGCCGCTTATTTAGATTTAGATGCTAAGTTTTCTGAGGTATTCTCAACTACTTTTGCAACACGTTACGAAAACTATTCAGATTTTGGTGCTACCTTAAACTTTAAGTTAGCTTCTATTTATAAAGCTTCAGATAATTTTAGAATTAGAGCTTCTTTTAACACTGGTTTTAGAGCTCCTTCTTTACACCAATTAAACTTTAACTCTACGTCTACCATTTTTAATGACGTTGGTGTTCCTGTAGAAGTAGGTACGTTTGCAAATGATAGTAAAGCTGCACAATTATTAGGAATTCCTCAATTAAAAGAAGAAACTTCTAATAGTTTTTCTGCTGGTTTTACAGCAAAATTACCAGAAGCTAACTTAACCTTTACTGTAGACGGGTATTTAGTAAATATTGCTGATAGAGTTGTGTATACAGGGCAGTTTAAAGGACCAGGCACAGGTTCTGAATTAGATGTATTATTAATTCAAGCAAACGCTTCTGCAGCATCTTTCTTTGCAAATGCAATAGATACACAGTCTAAAGGAATTGATTTTGTAGTTTCACACAAAGCAACTTTAGGAACTAATACAAGATTAAAGACAGATTTATCAGGAACGTTTTCTCAAACAAGACAAGTAGGAGATATTAATTCTTCTCAAGTCTTAAAAGATGCAGATTTAGTAGATACTTATTTTCCTGAAACTAGTAGAATCTTTTTAGAAGAAGCAGTACCAAGAACTAAAATGAACTTAACCAATAGTCTAACTTCTGGAAAATTTAATGTTTTCTTAAGAAATGTATATTTTGGTAAAGTATCTGAAGCAACGAATACTCCTGCAAATCAGCAAGTTTTTGCTTCTAAGATTGTTACAGATTTATCTCTTGGTTACAAAGCTACAGAAGATTTAACGTTTACAATAGGAGCAAACAACTTATTAGATGTTGCGCCAGACAGATCTATCGAAGCGAACCGAAGTGGTGGACGTTTTGATTGGTCTAGAAGATCTCAACAATTTGGTGTTGGTGGTCGTTTCTTATTCGCAAGAGTAAGTTTTACTCTAAAGTAAATTGAATTCTTTTATTTTTTAGAAAAAGCGGCTTTATGCCGCTTTTTTTTATGCTTAAAAATTAGTATTTTTATAACTGTTAAATGGGCGTTAAATTCACCTAGTCCCGAACCGATAACCATTTGCCCCTTGCTAAAAATCTGATTTAAAATACTTTTGTGGCATCATAGGAAGACTATTTAAGGTATTGCCTATTTTCATAGCCTTTCATGTTTTAATAAAACTCAATACTATATAATTATGATCAATCAAAATATCTTATCTTTAAAACAATCTGCTACACTTTTAATTAATGAAAAAGTAAAGGAATTAAGAGCAAAAGGACAGGAAGTTAGTCATTTTGGGTTTGGGCAATCTCCCTTTCCAATTCATTCGAGTATTGTTGCTGCGTTAAGAGAAAATGCCGAAAACAACCACTATTTACCTGTTGCAGGTCTCGAAGAATTAAGAGAAGAAATCGTATTATTTTTAGAAAAACATCAAAATATTAAAACAACAAAAGAGTCCGTTTTTATAGGACCCGGAAGTAAAGAGTTGTTGTATCAATCCATTTTAATCTTTGATGCCGAGTTTTTAATACCCAAAGGAAGTTGGGTTAGTTACATTCCTCAAATACAATCTAAAGGCGGTATGTATCATATTTTAGAAACTAATTTCGAAAACGATTTTAAATTAACACCAGAAATTTTAGATACTTTCTTTAAGAGTGAAGCGCCTAAAAAACAAACGGTTCTAATTTTAAACTCACCAAACAACCCCACGGGAGCTGTTTATACAAAAGAAGAATACAAAGCGCTAGCCATTGCATGTAGAAAATATAATGTGGTCGTTTTTTCTGATGAAATTTATTCACAAATTAACTTTTCTGAAAGCTATTCACCAAGTATTTCAGCATACTATCCTGAAAAAACAATAGTTTTTGGAGGCTTAAGCAAGGTCTTTTCTGCAGGTGGATATCGATTAGGTTACATAATGTTAACCAGCGAGTTGCAAGCCCTTCAAAATGTCTATAAATCGCTTTTCAGCGAAACATTTAGCTGTGTTTCTTCTCCGATACAATTTGCTGCCATAAAAGCTTTTGAATACCATATTGATTTGCAAAATTATGTGGCAACTAGTGCTGTTATTTTAAAAAATATTTCAGAATTTATTTTTAAAGAACTTTCTGAAGTAAAGATCGAATGCACAAAATCTGAAGGTGCTTTTTACATGTTAATTGGATTTAATCTGCACAAAGCTGCTATTTTGAAATTAGGAATTTCTAGTAGTTTTGATTTGGCAAATTATGTTTTAGAAAATTATAATTTTGCAATGCTGCCAGGTGTAGATTTTGGTTTTAAAAAAGAAGAGTTGTTTTTTAGAATCGCTTTTGTAGACTTTAATGGTGAAAAGGTTATGAATGCTTATGGCCAAGATAAAAATATTGATACTATTTTTATCAAAGAAAATGCCCCGAATGTGTTTTTTGGTGTAGAAAAAATAAAAACGTTTATTGCCGATTTAAATAGTTAAGTTTTCAATTTTTAATTAAAAATGAATGGAACCCTTACGAGATGTTAACCGCTAGAAACAACAGAATTTATTGGTATAATAAGAGCTCATTTTGTTACATGTATTGAAATTTAAGGCAAGAAGTATGCTTGTTTACTTTTAGATTACAAATGAAATGAAACTATAAAATTACTTTCAAAATCAACTAATTGAATTCTGAAATAACCTCTGATGATTAATGCTTTATTAAGTATTTTACAAACCTAAAAGGTTTTAACGTTGGAGATAATAATTGGAGAATAGTTTTCTTAAAAGTTTAGTATTTTTTTAAATGAAGCTCGTTTTCATTAAACACACCATAGGTAAAGTATTGAATCCAATCTCCAAGATTAATATACGTACTGTCTTCTTGTAATTTTATTTCTAAAGGAAGGTGTCTATGGCCAAAAACAAAATAATCATAGTGTTTAGACGCTAATTTTCGTTTGCAGTATTGCACCAACCATTCATTTTCTTCCCCTAAAAATTGGGCATCTTCATCACCGGAAATCAATTTATTTTTTACAGACATGTATTGTCCCAGTTTTACACCAATATCTGGATGTAGCCATCTAAATAGCCATTTAAAGAAAGGAAATGTAAACACTTTCTTCATGCGTTTATAACCTTTGTCTTCAGGTCCTAGGCCGTCTCCATGGCCAATAAGCATTTTTTTATTATTGATACAAAATTCTTGTGGCGTGTGATACACCGGAATGTTTAATTCTTTTTCAAAATAATCATTCATCCATAAATCATGGTTCCCAACAAAGAAATAAATAGGAATACCTGCATCTTTAAGAGCTGCTAGTTTTCCTAAGACTCTAACAAAACCTTTAGGAACCACAGTTTTATACTCAAACCAAAAATCGAATAAATCACCTAATAAAAAAACAGCTTCTGCATCTTCTTTTATACTATCTAACCAAGCAACAAACTTTTTTTCTCTAGGAAAACTTGCTGCTGCGGTTGGTGCACCTAGATGCTGATCCGAAGCAAAATAGACTTTCTTATTGTCTGAAGTATTAATTGTTATCATTGCTACAAAGAAAAGCTATTCTAGGATACTTTCCAACTCCAATACTTTTTGCAGCATTTTATCCTCTTGATGTATAATTCTGTAGAAGCCAAGGTCTCCAAATAGCACATTAGCTATAGACGCATTTAAATACCGTTTTATGCTTTTTTTCTCTTCAGAGGTAGGATTTCTTCGGTTTTTTAAAGCAATTAAAAAAGCATTATAAATAGTTTCATCTGTATCAAAATTATCAATAAAATCATCAATTTCCCATTTTTCTAATTCCTTTCTTTCGTTATCTACATAATCAAAAGCAAAACTATTAATTTTATAAAAGTTAAAATTGCTAAGAGTAGAAGAGGTATCTATCCCTACAAATACATCTGGTATAATACCACCACCGCCATATACTATTTTACCTTTAGGAGTTTTAAATTGTAAAGAATCTATTACTTGAATGCTATCTTGACTTAGCAACTCTCCATTAGCGATTCTTTTCTCGTATTCTTGGTAATAATTTTTGTTTTCGTTACCAGCATATGGTTTTTGAATAGAACGGCCGGTAGGCGTATAATAACGAGCCGTTGTCAAACGAACCGCAGAACCATCTCCTAGGTCCATTTCTATTTGTACCAGACCTTTTCCAAAAGAGCGTCTTCCAATAATCGTTCCCTTGTCGTTATCTTGTAAAGCGCCAGCTACAATTTCTGAGGCAGATGCAGAGTTTTCATCAATTAAAACATACAAACCACCTTTTTCAAAATCTCCTTTTTTGGTGGCAAAAGATTCATCAATTTCATCTTTATTGTTTTTTGTAAAAACAATGAGTTTGTCTTCCTCTAGAAACTCATCTACAATGCTATTTGCAATATCTATAAAGCCACCACCATTGCCGCGAAGATCTAATACGAGAGCTGTCATACCCTTCTTTTTTAAGATATTTAATGCCGTTTTAAACTCTGTAAAGGTATTTCTTGCAAAACGATCTAGTTTTATATAACCAATAGCATCATTTAGCATATAGGATAAATCTACACTTTTAATATTTACACTTCCACGAGTAACAATTACATTAAAAAGAGAATCTGTACTTTTTCTGTAAATTTTAAGATTTACCTCTGTATTATTTGCTCCTTTTAAATATTTAGGAACGGCATCACTGATAATTTCTTTACCAAATAAAGTATCTTTATTTGCCATTAAAATGCGGTCTCCTGCCTTTATGCCTGCTTTTATACTAGGCCCACCTTTTATAGGTTGCACTACAGTAATAGAATCTGAAATCATTCTAAACTGAACACCAATACCCACAAATTCACCTTGCATGTTCTCTTTTACGGCTTGTAGTTTTTCTTTTGGAATGTATACAGAATGTGGATCTAGCTCGCCCAACATTTGGGTGATTGCACCATCTAGTAGATTGTCTGTACTTACTTTATCTACGTACTCATTTTCAATAAAATTTATAAGTCTTTTAATTTTTCTTTCTTGGGATGCACTTTTAGATATCGGTAAAAAATTAGTGGCATCTTCGCCAAAAGACATACCTATTAAAATTCCAAAAACTACGGCAATTGAAAGAAAAAGTGGAAGGTTTTCTTTATTCATAGGGTAAATTAATTATTTCTATACCGGCCTTTTCTAAAAATTTTACTCCAGCATCATCTTTATACGCATTGGCGTATACAACTCTTTTTATACCTGCTTGGTGAATTAATTTACTACACTGTGGGCAGGGAGATAACGTAATGTAAAGGGTTGCGTTTTTTGCAGATTGTGTAGAGCTTGCAACCTTTAAAATGGCATTTGCCTCTGCATGTAAAACTTCCCATTTTGTAGCTCCGTTTTCATCTTCACAACAATTCTCAAAACCTGTTGGTGTTCCATTAAAACCATCAGAAATAATCATTCTATCTTTTACAATTAAAGCACCTACTTGTTTACGCTTACAATGCGAAAGTTTTCCCCATTCTAAAGCCATTTTTAAGTACGCTTTATCAAATTTTAATTGTTTTTCTGCTGTCATAAATACGAAAGTAAAAAGATTAATAAGATTCAACTGTTAATAAGTGGTAAATTTTTATAAAAAGGTACTAATTAGACTACCAAAAAATTCTGTTTAGCATCATTTGAATTGCAAATCCAATTACAATTGATGAGCACACTAAAATCCAATCTCTTTTGTTTACTTTCAAAAAATTTTGAAGAACAGCACCAATCAATAAAATTCCTACAACTATAAGTATTTGAGCTGCCTCTATACCCAATGAAAATTCTAGTAAAGGAAGAATTTTATCTTCACCTCTACCAATCATCATTTTAAAATAATTAGAAAAACCCAAACCATGAATTAAACCGAAGAGCAGTGCAAGAACTAAGTTTATGTTTTGTTTTCCTCCGGTAGCTTGTTTTGCTGTAAAAATATTTACAGTACCCGTTATAAAAATGGTCACAGGAATTAGAAACTCAACCAGTTTCATGTTTATACTTAGAATTCCAAAAGCAGCCAATGCCAGTGTTATGGAATGCCCAATTGTAAAAAGAGTTACTAGGTAGACTACTTTCTTAAATTTATTAAAGCTAAATACAACAGCTAAAACTATTAAAAATAAAATATGGTCGTACGCATTGAAGTCTAAAACATGGTTTAGACCCATTTTAAAGTAGAGAATAAAATCGTTCATTTTTATAGTTATGGTATCGTTTCAAAGATAGGAAAAGAATAAACTATTTACTTTATTATTTTACAGAAGAACTTTTTAGAAAGTTAAAAAATAAAAGTTGTTTGTTTTTCAGGATATGAATTCTTTCTGTTTTATTTCACCCTCTATAAAATAAATGTAATTGTTATAGATTATATGATAAGCCTTAAGGATAAAGTATCTTTGTCTGGCATGTTTAAACCATTTTATTTAAATATGAAAAGGTGTTTTTACAGTTATTAAATACTGCCTGTTTTTTCTAATATTATTGAATAAAGTAGTTATGAAATTTAATAAAGCGATAGTATACATGATTATTAGCGTAATTGCTTTTGCTATTATGAATGCTGTGGTAAAATATGTATCGTTTTTTAATGCTTATCAAATTGTATTTTTCAGGTCTATTGGTACCTTGGTATTTACAATTCCTTTAATATTAAGGCATCGAATTCCTGTTTTAGGAAACAATAAAAAACTACTTTTAGTAAGAGGTGCAGCAGGTGTAATTTCATTAACGCTTTTTTTTCAATCTTTAAATTATTTAGATGTGGGCACCGCAGTTTCCCTAAGGTATACTTCGCCAATTTTTGCAGCTATTTTAGCACTTATTTTTTTAAAAGAAAAAATAAAACCAGTGCAATGGTTGTTGTTTTTAGTAGCTTTTATAGGGGTGCTTTTTATAAAAGGATTTGGTACAACGATAAATCTTCTAGGCTTGTTATTGGTTATTTTATCGGCTCTTTTTCTAGGACTTATTTTTGTTGTAATTCGTAAAATGGGTACTAAAGAGAATCCCTTAGTTATTATAAATTACTTTATGGTAATGGCTTTTATTTTTGGCGGAGTTATGTCTATAAATCATTGGAGAAATCCGAATACAATAGAATGGATTTTACTTTTAAGCTTAGGTGTTTTTGGGTATGTAGGTCAGCTTTATATGACAAAAGCATTTCAAACACAAGAAACAAGTTTAATTGCACCTTTAAAATATCTAGAAGTAATTTTTATGATTATTATTGGGGCTACTTGGTTTGGAGAAATTTATGATTTTTGGACTTTATTCGGAATCTTTTTAATCTTATTAGGGCTGGTTTATAATGTTTTATTAAAAAATAAATTATAGAGAGTTTATCATAAGAGTTGTTCTCGCTGCAGCAGGTATTTTAGAGTGTATAGCACCCTAATTTTTTTCATTCTTAGCATAGTAAAGTTACATTAAATGCCTGGTTGTTGCATCTTATCGAAGATTTTTTTGAGTAGTATAGGTGTTTAGATAGCTTTAGGTAAATATTTTGAGTTCAATTTATGTACCTCGAATTCTAAAGAAATAACACCGTATTCTAATTTATGAATTGTTCTGAAGTTTAAATTCTTATTTTTGGGTGGTATTCTTAAAGATTACAACTATGAAAATAAATAATATCCTTGCAGCTTTTCTTATTTTGTTATCCATTTTTTCTTGTAAAAAGGAACAGACCAAACCTAATAATATTTATAAATTTAAAGAATATATTAGTTATACAACTTCTGGCGTTATTTCCGTAGCCAAGAATATAGAGATAAACCTTTCTAAAGAAGTAAAGGGTTGGCAGGCAAATGCAGCCATTTCAGCAGAAATTATTACTATAAAACCTTTTGTAAACGGAAAAATTAAAACACTTAACAAGCATGCTTTTGTTTTTATTCCTGATGAAAAATTAGATGCAAATACAGCCTACACCGTTACTGTAAAATTAAACGAAATCTATAAGGATATTCCAAAAGAGTATTACAACTATACCTTTCAATTTAAAACAATTACGCCTAATTTTAGTATTCAAACAAATAGTTTACAATCGTATTCTAAAAAATACCAATACCTAGAGGGCGTCGTAAAATCTGCAGATATCATTTCTTTAGAAAATGCTAAAACGTTAATAAATGCAGCGAAAAAAGGTGTTCAAAAAAATATTGTTTGGAATGAATCTTTTAAAAATGGCAAAATTTTTGAATTCAAAATTGATAGCATTCAACGTTTAGAAGAAGATGCTATACTAGAAATTACTTGGAATGGTAACGCTATAAATGCCGCATCAAAAGGAGCAAACGAAATTACAATTCCGGGTACAAATAACTTTAAGGTACTTGGTTTAAAAGTAAATACAACTTCTGAGCAATACATTTCTATTAACTTTTCTGATCAACTTAAAAAACAACAAAATTTTGATGGTCTGGTAACGGTTAATACTGCAAAAAAACCCAGTTTTATCGTAAATGGAAATGAGTTAAAGGTGTTTTTAAGAAATAAATTTCAAGAAGATATTTTAGTAACTGTTTTTCAAGGAATAAAAAATAAAGAAGGTTATAAACTTAAAAACTCATTCAAAGAAATAATTAGTTTTGAACAAAAAAAACCAGAAATTAGAACACTTAGCACTGGTACTATTTTACCAAACTCTACCGATTTAAAATTCAATTTTGAAGCAATTAACGTAAGACAGGTAAACGTTAGAATTATTAAAATTTATGAAGATAATGTGTTGCAGTTTTTGCAAGAAAACAATATCAATAGTCAAAATGAACGCGCTATAAAAAGAGTTGGTAGAAGCGTTGCTAAGAAAACCATTACATTAATTGATAAAGAAGCAGACAATACCCAAAAATGGAAAGGGTATAGTATCGATTTGGCAAAGATGATTGAAACAGAGCCTGGGGCAATTTATAGAGTTGAACTGAGTTTTAACCAGCAGCAAACTTTTTATACCTGTAAAGAAAGTACTGCTGCTGCAAGTAATTCAGAAAACACGTACAAGACAGATTTTCACGAGGAAGCATACGAAGCGCCAGGTGAAGTGGAAGATGAGGAAGCGCGCGAGGAACTGTATTGGGATAATAAATTGTACAGCTACAAGAACCGTTCTTATAATTGGAGAGAAAGAGACAACCCGTGTAAAGAATATTATTATCAAGATCAGATAATTTCTCAAAATTTATTAGCTTCAAATTTGGGTATTATTGCAAAAAAAGGCACAAATAACAAGTACTTTTTTGCGGTAACTAATATTTTAGACACCAAGCCAATAGCTGGTGCAACGGTAACATTATTTAATTTTCAGCAACAAGAAATTTTAGCTACAGAGACAAATTCTGAAGGATTTGTAAATGTAGCATCTTCTAAAGCTGCAGCTTTTGCAGTTGTTTCTAAAGGAGACAATAAAGGCTATATTAAATTATTTGACGGAAATTCTTTATCTTTAAGTAAGTTTGATGTTTCGGGAAGTAAAACCCAGAAAGGTTTAAAAGGATACCTCTATGGAGAGCGCGGGGTTTGGAGACCAGGAGACGCAATGCACCTTACCTTTATATTGAACGATGCCGCTAATAAATTACCAAAAAACCATCCTGTAAAATTAGAAGTTACAGATGCTAGCGGAAAGCTGGTGTATAAAAAAGTAACTTCAGAAAATCTAAACAACTTTTACAAGTTTACGGTAACAACAGCACAAGAGGCAAAAACAGGTATTTATCGCGCAAAGATTACGGTTGGTGGTGCCTCATTTTATAAAAATTTAAAAGTAGAAACAGTAAAACCAAATCGCTTAAAAATTAAAGTAGATTTTAATGATGAAATTTTAACTAGTAAAAATGCAATTAAAGGAAACCTAGACGTAAAATGGCTGCACGGATCGCCTGCTAAAAGCATTAAAGTAGAAATTAAAGCAAAGGTTTCGTCAGCCAGATATAGTTTTAAAAACTATCAAAACTATGTTTTTTCAGATCCATCAAGAACATTTTCATCTGAAGAAATAAATATTTTTGAAGGAAAATTAAATGAGGAAGGAACAGCAAAAATCAATACGAAATTAGCAATTGGTAAAAATGCACCTGGCATGTTAAACATTCAGTTTTTGGCAAGAGCTTTTGAAAATGGGGGCGACTTCTCGATGGATGCATTCACTAAAAAGTACGCACCGTTCCATTCTTTTGTGGGTTTAAAATCGCCAAAAGGAAATAGATATGGTTCTTTTTTTACAGATGAAAACCAAACATTTTCTGTGGTTTCTGTAGATGAAAAAGGAAATCCAACGAAAAGAGACGAAATTGAAGTAGCCGTTTATCAAATTAAATGGCGCTGGTGGTGGAGCTCTTCTGATGATAATTTATCGAGTTATACTTCTAGTAGCTATCAAGAAAAATATAAAACCTTAAAAATTAGTACAAATTTAAAAGGAGAAGGAAGCTTTAACTTAAACATTCCAGAAAGTGATAAAGGAAGATTTTTAATAAGAGTTATAGACAAAGAAAGTGGGCATTCAACTGGTAGAACTGCTTATTTCTATAAAAATTGGTGGCAAAATTCAACTTCAGGAGATAAAGAAGCTGCAAAAATGTTGGTTTTTTCTGCGGATAAAGAAAAGTACAATGTTGGCGAAACTGCTAAAATCACATTCCCTTCTGGGAGTGCAGGTAGGGCACTTATAAGTATAGAAAACGGAACAAAAGTATTGGAAACAAAATGGGTAGAAACACAAAAAGGAGCCACTTCTATTCGCATTCCTATTGCTAAAAACATGGCGCCAAATGTGTTTATAAACATTTCGTTATTACAACCACATCAAGTTTCAGAAAACGATTTACCCATTCGTTTATTTGGGGTAATTCCTATTTTAGTTGAAGATGAAAACACCAAATTATTACCACAAATTTCTATGGCAGAAGAAGTAGCCCCAGAAAAAGAGTTTACGGTACATATTTCTGAAAAAAACAACAAAGAAATGACGTATACTTTGGCAGTTGTAGAAGAAGGTCTGTTAGATTTAACACGTTTTAAAACACCAAATGCATACACCACTTTTTATGCCCGAGAGGCCTTGGGTGTAAAAACTTGGGATGTTTTTGATGACGTAATTGGTGCATATTCTGGAAGTGTAGATCAGGTTTTTGCAATTGGTGGTGATGGAAATTTAGCAAAAGGGAAAAATAAAAAAGCAAACAGATTTAAGCCTGTTGTAAAATATTTAGGACCCTTTTATTTGGAAAAAGGAGCGTCTAAATCTCACAAAATTACTTTGCCAAATTATATTGGCTCTGTAAGAACAATGGTTGTTGCAGGTGCTATCCATAATAAAGCTTTTGGATATGCAGAAAAAGCGGTTCCTGTTAAGAAACCTTTAATGGTGTTGGCCACTTTACCAAGAAAATTATCACCAAAGGAAAAAGTAACATTGCCAGTTACCATTTTTGCAATGGATAAAAAAATTAAGAAGGTTTCAGTACAAGTAAAAACTTCTAACGGAATTGCTGTTGTTGGAAATAGAACACGCACAATTAAATTTGAAAATCCAGATGAGAAAATGGTCTATTTTGAGCTCGATGTTTTACAAGCAAATGGAATAAATACCGTTGAAATTATCGCAACCGGAAACGGAGAGAAATCATCTTATAAAGTAGCCTTAGCTATTGTAAATCCGAATCCAATAACCTCTAAAGTTATTGATGCAACAATTGAAGGCAAACAGATGAAAACGGTTGATTTTAATACCTTTGGTGAAGCTGGGTCTAACACCGCAATTTTAGAATTATCTACCATACCACCAATTAATTTTTCTAACAGATTAGCATATTTAATTCGCTATCCGCATGGTTGTTTAGAACAAACAACATCCAGTGTTTTTCCACAATTATTTTTAACAGATATTTTTGATTTAACTGCAGATAAAAAACGAGAAATTCAAAAAAATATAGAAAATGGAATTAAAAGATTAGGTAATTTTCAGCAGGCTAATGGTGGTTTCAATTATTGGATGGGCGAAAACTACACGAATGATTGGGGCACAAGTTATGCAGGTCATTTTATGTTAGAAGCGGCTAAAAAAGGCTTTGTCTTACCTTTAACTTTTAAAAGTAATTTTATTAGATATCAGAAAAATGCAGCAAGAATTTGGAGTCCAGATAGTAGGAATAGTTATACAGACTTAGCACAATCTTATAGACTATATACGCTGGCTTTAGCGGGAAGTCCGGATTTATCTGCAATGAATAGATTGCGAGAATTTAAACAAATTTCTAATGAAGCAAAATGGCGTTTGGCCGCAGCGTATGCAATAGCGGGTCAAAAAGAAGTAAGTACGCTTCTTATGAGCACCGCGGTTATTAACGCTAGAGCTTCTAAATATAATTATTACTCTTATGGTTCTGCAGCTAGAAATAGCGCAATGGCTTTAGAAACTATGTTACTTACAAATAATAAAGATGCGAAAGAGGTTGCCAAATCAATTGCAAAAAAACTTTCTAGTACTTCTTGGATGAGCACACAGGCCACAGCATATAGTTTGGTTGCAATCGGTAAAATGGTGCTTAAAAACGGGGGAAAAGCAATCCATATAAAGTATATAAATAAGGGAGAATCAGCAGTTATAAAAACAGAAAGCGCTATGATACAAAGAACTTTAAAGTTAAAAATAGGGCAAAATGCTATTCAGATACATAATTTTGAAAATAACATTGTTTTCGCAAGAATTATCAATTCTGGGAAATTGCCATTAGGAAATGAGATTTCAGAAAGTAGAGGTTTAACTGTTTCTTTAGACTATAAAGATTTAAAAGGAAAAACGATACAAATAAAACAGTTGAAACAAGGGCAAGATTTTATTGCGAAAATAACGGTTAGCAATCCTAAAAACGAAACCCTAAGAGATATTGCTTTAACTCAAATTTTTCCTTCAGGTTGGGAAATCGTAAATACACGTTTCACAGATTTTGGTACAACTACAAAAAGTGAAGCGCGGTATACGGATATTAGAGACGATCGTGTAAATTTCTATTTCGATCTAAATAAACAAAGAGAAAAATCGGAAACAAAAACGTTTACCGTTTTATTGAATGCAGCATATTTAGGAAATTATTACCTACCAGGAGTGCAAGTAGAGGCAATGTATGATACTGATTATTTAGTGCGAACAAAAGGGCATTGGATTACCGTTGTGAAGTAGGTTTGATGATTTAATTTTTATACCCACAAGGTTTTTAAAACTTTGTAGGAAAAGTAAAAAAATGAAAAAAATAGAAAATTCACAAAAAAATAAAAAGAGAATTACCGCTCTTACATTTTTAAAACACCATCAAAAGAAAATAATTTTCGTGGGTGTTTTATTAACTTTCTATGCCTTTTGTTTGCCAAACAACTTATTTTTAAAACCAACATCTACTGTTATTACAAGTGCTAAAGATGAATTATTAGGTGCTTTAATAGCAGCAGATGGGCAATGGAGATTTCCGCATAATGAAGCTGTTCCTCAGAAGTTTATAACCTGTGTGGTTCAGTTTGAAGATGCCCATTTTTATAAGCATCCAGGATTTAATCCTATTTCAATTTTTAAAGCATTTAAACAAAATTTAGAGGCAGGAAAAGTAAAAAGAGGAGGAAGTACAATTACGCAACAAGTAATTAGATTAAGTAGAGGTAATAGACCAAGAACGTATTTCGAAAAATTAAAAGAATTGGTTTTAGCAACACGTTTAGAATGTAGTTTTTCTAAAGAAAAAATCTTGTCATTTTGGTGTTCGAACGCTCCTTTTGGTGGAAATGTAGTTGGTTTAGATGCTGCTTCTTGGAGATATTTTAATAGAAAAGCAACTGATTTATCTTGGGCTGAAACTGCCACTTTAGCGGTTTTACCCAATGCGCCAAATTTAATTTATCCCGGAAAAAATCAACAGAAATTATTGGTGAAAAGAAATCGGTTATTAAAAAAATTATATATTAAAAAAGTAATTGATTCGATTACTTATAAGCTTTCTATTTTAGAAGAATTGCCACAAAAGGCATATGTAATTCCTCAAATTGCACCGCATTTATTGCAAAAAATACACAAACAAAAAAAAGGCAAAAATGTAAAAACAACCATTGATAAAAAACTTCAAAAGCAAACCAATACAATTGTAAGCGAGCACTACAATCAATTAAGTAAAAACGGAATCTATAATATTTCTGTCTTGGTTTTAGATGTAAAAAAAAGACGTGTTTTAAGTTATGTGGGCAATTCTCCTACGGATAAAACACATCAAAAAGATGTAGATATTATTGATAAGCCCAGAAGTACAGGAAGTATTTTAAAGCCATTTTTATACGCTGCGATGTTAGATAGTGGAGATTTATTGCCAAATACATTGGTTGCAGATGTGCCCATTAATTTTGGAAGCTATCAGCCTGAAAATTTTAATAAAAAATATGCTGGTGCAATTTCTGCAAAATTAGCATTGTCTAAATCTTTAAATGTGCCCGCGGTAAGAATGTTGCAAAGTTTTGGTTTGGAGAAATTTCATTATTATTTACAAAAATTACAACTAAAAGATCTAAAGAAAAATGCCAATCATTATGGATTAACTTTAATTTTAGGCGGTGCAGAAAGTAACCTTTGGGATCTCTGTAAAAGCTATGCTTCCTTGGCTTCAACAGTAAATCATTACACTCAAAATTCAAGCAGATATTTTAAAAAGGAATTTAGAGAACCTACTTTTTATATGGATGAACTTATTGATTTTGGAGAAAAATCTGCAGAAAAAATTATTTTTGACGCTGCTTCAATTTACCTCACTTTCGAAAGCCTAAAAGAGGTAAATAGACCAAATGAAGATGAAAACTGGGAATTTTTTAATTCTTCAAAAAAAATTGCTTGGAAAACAGGGACTAGTTTTGGTTATAGAGATGCTTGGGCTATTGGTGTTACCAAAGATTATGTTGTTGGTGTTTGGGTAGGAAATGCAGATGGTGAGGGAAGACCTGGGTTAGTAGGCACGCAAACAGCAGCACCCATTTTATTTGATGTGTTTGATAAATTGCCAAAATCGGAGTGGTTTGAAAAGCCTTTTGATGAAATGACTGAAATAGAAGTTTGTACTAAAAGTGGCTATAGAGCAAGAGAATTTTGCGAGGATAAGAAATTAGAGTTTGTTCAAAATGCAGGATTGAAAACGGCAGCTTGCCCATTTCATGTTTTATTAAATGTAGATGTCTTAGAACAGTTTCAAGTAAATACTTCTTGTGAACTTGTAGAAAATATAAAACAAAAATCTTGGTTTGTTTTACCTCCTCTAATGGAATATTATTACAAGGATAATAATCCGTTTTACAAGCCGTCACCAAAGTTTAAAGATGCTTGTTTGGGTGAAATTAAAAGCGCAATGAAGTTTATCTATCCTACAGAAAAAAGCAGCATTTTTTTACCCAAAAATTTTGATGGAGAAAAGAATGAACTTGTTTTAAAAGTAGCACATTCTAGCAAAGAATCTACATTATTTTGGTATGTAGATAAATTATTTTTAGGTACTACACAAGAGAAACATGAATTTGCAGTGCGTTTAAAAACAGGTAATTATATAATTTCTGTTACAGACAATTTTGGGAATGAAATGCAGCAACAAGTAACCATTAAAGAGTAATAAGTAAAGAGAAAACGTGCTAGATACTAAAATTTTCTTAAAGGTAAACAGGTGGTGAAGTACTTACTTTGCTGCCTCTATTTTAGAAAGAGTTCGCCATAAGAGCTGCTGCCCAATGCACTTTTTTAAAACAGGTTATTTTAGGATTTTTAAGACTTATCTGCGAACAATTTTTTTTTTAAAGCGTAGTAAAAGTGCTAAGAAAACAATAACGGTTAAAGATAGTAAAAATAAAAAGCTCAATTTTAAACTGAAGGTATGCGAGATATATCCTAATAAAACAGGTCCTAGTAAAAAGCCAATAAATCCAATACCAGACACAAATGATATTCCTATAGAGGCTTTTACACCGGTTGTTTTACCTGCTACTCTAAATAATTCTGGAATAATAACAGAAAGCCCA
>Ga0209712_10002202_pt1 | contig 16258 bp, 17 predicted proteins | sample ArcOceMetagenome_FD_187443 | JGI IMG/M metagenome (GOLD analysis project Ga0209712, IMG submission 187443) | Marine eukaryotic phytoplankton communities from Arctic Ocean - Arctic Ocean - Greenland ARC118M Metagenome (SPAdes) (version 2) | ecosystem: Environmental > Aquatic > Marine > Oceanic...
TGGAATTGTTAAAGTTATAAAATCTACGTTTTTTGAAACGTAAGAGGTTGTATAGTTTAAAGCAATGTTTGATCCAACAGCACTCCCTCTTCTAAAGTTATATCCATCTATAAAATTACCATAAAATAACCTATTACTCATTATTGTTTGAGCTTTTGCTACCCTTGGAACATTATCATATTGTCTTAATAACTCATCCCCACCTATTGTAGTATAAATTTTACTATTTGTAAAAGAATAAGTTTTAGACGTATTGTCTGCCCATCCATAATCTTGTTTTTTAAATCGCTCTATTACAAAAATAGAATTTGAAGTTGTTTCTTTATATAGTAAGTCTATTTCTAAAACACGCTTACTACCAGTATTAAAAGTTACAATTGCTCCGTTGTATCTATTGACCATTCCACCGTTTAAAAAGTTTCTTGTATCAAAAGTAAATGTGCTTGCTGCAAAAGCTGGTTTTGTAAATAAAGAAGTAGCGCTATATTGGTTGTCTTGATATCTGTATCTATATGCAAAACAAACAAATCTTTCTTTTAAGTAATTCTCATTACCAGGTAGGTTTACAAGTTGAACTAATGGCGCAGCTAAGTTTACATTTGATCCAACTACATCTTCAAACCCAGGCGGCTTAACTATTACAGATATATCTTCTTCAACAATCTGATCTGTATTACCAACTGGGTTAGGATAATTTCTTCCTATATTTATCATTCGAGGAGGATTTAAATCATCTGTAAAAAACAGTAATTCTCCATCCACTAAATCAACCGCTGTTATTAAATACTGAGGATCAAAATTTAATACTGTAGTAGAAACCACATGATATTGAACAACTTGATTCTGAGTATTATAAGAAACTATTAAATCAATACCTCCGACTTTAGCAGAAAAATCTTTATCATGTATAAACCAATAGATGTTCTCTCTCATTCCATCTTCATAAGCTCCTATACATACTGCTGTTGAAGATATAGACGTGCCTTCAAACTCAATTGTTGTAAGTTTTTGATTACCCCTGGAGTTTTCTACAGCTCCTATTTCAGTGGTTTCTGTAGCTCCTAAACGAACATTCATTGCGTCAATATATTCTCCAGGAGGAAGAAGCCTTTCATCGATAGACTTATTCATTCTACCTGCCGTAAAATTTGTTGTAACTATTGGCATATTATTTTATCCATTTATTCTGACCTCTCATGTTCATTAACAATCGACCAGGGTGTATATTACTTAATCTAATTTTTGCATTTCTTAACAAAGAGGACTTATCTTTTCTTGCTCTATTAATTACATACTCTGAAACACCTACTCTTCCATTTAATATAACGTATCTAATATAAGCGTATATATATTCTTCAAATAATTTATTTACATGAACATCGGTGTCGACTCCATTTTCCATTCCATCTGAAACATATTCTAAAACAATAGAAGAAGAAGCAATTATATTACTAAAGTTAATTACACCTGCTTGCTTATTAATTGTAAATGTAGGATTAGAATTTGCAGTCTCTGTGTTTAATCCAAAGCGTGCGCCTACTGCATAATTAAAACACCACACACCATTTATACACCATCCTTCAGAATTATTGTAAGGACTACTCGAGTTTAAATATATGCTCGGAGCTGTAGCTGACATTTGGTTTAAATTTAATTCTGACTCTTGAGGACTTAACGCATTACCATCTTGATCAAATAATACATTTGACTGATTGTCTTGTAAATATGCAGAAGACCAATTTGTTTGAATATTTTCTGACAATGGATGTAATACTCCATTTACAAATTGAGAAATACGTACCCAATTCACATAGTCTGGAGGTAATACAAAACGCAATTGATCCGTAATATCTAACTGAAGAATTTTAATTTCCTTCATCGCGTCATAATTTAATTCTTGTATCCCTCTTTTAGCGTGAAATAAAATTTGATACCTTTCAATATTATTTATTAACTCGTGATTACCTTGATACATTAACATAAAATTGTTAACTATATCAGATAAAGAGAGGAATTGATACGATCCATGATTTAAATCAGTTGGATTGTTTCCTGAGTTTTGATAATATGCGTAATCATTTATATATGCCATAATTATTGTTGTTGTTGATTATCCATTATTTCTGCATTTTGACCAAACTCAATTACATCTTTTTCTCTAATTTCAAGACCAACATATTGGCAAATCTTAGCTATTAGAATAGGTTCATCTGACAACGGTAATTCAAAGTCTTGATAATCAGCATTTGTAGGATCAAATAAAGGCTCTCCAGCTAATAATGTAGCGTAAGTCCAGTTTGGTGTTAAAGGGTATCTAACGTACTGTGAGGTGACTTGACCGATTGTATTAATAGTAATTGGAAACGCTTCTGCTACAAGAGCATTTTGTGTGTAAGCTGGATAACCAATGTTTGGTTTTGTTAAAACAGAATTGTTTAACATTGTTATTTTACTTTGAGCAACTCTTTCAGCTTCTATTATATTGTTAACTGAATATATGTTATATGTTTTTCCTATAGCATCCCATACTATTGCTCCTGTTGTTGGAAACACTAAAAGATTTGTTGCGTTTACAACTGAAGAAACTACTGTATTATAAACTACTCCCCCTGTAATTGTAGAAACTATATCTCCAACAACTACTCCTGATGCAATAAAATCTGCCGTAGTGTCGTTTACCGCTACACCACCTCCATTTATAGAAGTTGTAGTGCCTGCGGCTAACTCCTTAGTATATACCATCATTTTATTAATTAAATAATAATCAGATGGTAGTGTATATAAGTTAGTTCGTATGTCTCCTAATTGAGTTGTAGCAGAATTTAATAATGGAGTGTTTACATAAAATGTATCAATTACCTCAACTAATCCTTTAGATATGTCAGCATAACCTGTTCCAGATTGTCTTTGATTTTCTTTTAATATTTGATTATTATATTGATAAAAATAATCCTCAAACATATCCATTTGAGCTTGTTGCGCATACAGATTAAAGTCAGCTGGAGATATGTAACCGTAATTGTTTTTATTCGCTATAGCTAATACAGTATTTCGTACTTCGTTTATTGGCATAATTAATTCTTTTTACAAAGATAGCAAAAAAAAAGAGGCTACTTTTTTTTGTAGCCTCTTTAGAATTTAATTAATATTTCATTAAGTTAATCTTAAAATAAAATATTCTTTTCCACCTAACCATGTTGAGTTACTGCCTGAGTTATAAGCATTTGGAAGTCCTGGGAAATCGTAAGTTACATCTGTCCACTCAGTTTCTAAAGAAGAAACAATAGCGTCCTGTATAGCTCCTCTCATATCAGAATTAGCTCCAGTTGTAGATGAGTATGCATAATCAACTCTCCCTACATCCGTACCAGCCACATCATATGTGATATTAATAATAGAAGATGTTGATGCGCTATTTGAAACATCAGCAACATTAGCTGATCTTATCATTTTGTCGTGACTTTCAGCGCCTTCTTTGTATATAAGGTATTCATCACCGCTAACAAATATATCTTCAGATACACCAAGTTGGGTTTTAGAGACAGAAGTAATTCTTGTTACAGAACCACCTGTAAGATCTTTAACGTAATCTCCTGGTTTAACGCCAACTAAAATAAAATTAACTGCACTGTCTACTAAGTATCCAGCTGATGTAGCCGAAGCTGTACCGTACTGTAATTTAGTGTATTCTGGCATATAGATAAAATACCCTACACCATCAGGAACTCCTGTTCCTTGATCCGCTACTGGGCCAATTGCCTGTAGTCCTAATACTGTGTCAGAAGTTACTGCTGTTACAATATATTTTTCACCTCCTGTTGCCGAACCAGTTGTTCTATCCCAAACAATCGCGTTCACAAGAACGTGTTGAGTAAAAGTTGCTGCTGTATCAGTCAATGTAACCCCAGTTGGAGTTGTCGCTGTACCAGTTAGTACAACATCCAGTTGTTTAAAGTTTATAAATTTTTCCATTGTTTGATTCATTATGCTATCGCAATTGCGCTTAGTGGGTTAGTAAATACGCCTGCTGATTCCGTAGAGCCAAAAGGACTATAGTTTTCTGATACATTTGTCCAACCTTTTGTTAAAGCATCTTTAACAGCTGATTCAACAGATAATAATAATTTAGGTGATGCTGCGGCATTTGGCCACGTTAAAGTAATTTGCTTCCCACCTAAATAATGTAATACAACGGTTGTTGTAGTTGACTGACCAATGTGTCTTAGACCAGAGATTGAAACCAGTTGACTTTGGCTGTTAGTGCCATTAGCATCTAAAACTGGTATGCTTAAAAATTTTTCCATAATAATAATAATTTATGAGTTAATAATAATGTTATGCAATACTGATATCAGATACTGCGTATTTTGGTAATTCTTCTACACTTACGTTAGTCCATCCTGTAGATAAAGCATCTTGAACCGCTGTTTGTATAAAGTTTCTAAATTGAGTTCCAGAATTTGTTCCTGAAGCCGCTCCTACACTTGCGTGTGTAATAGTTACTACTTTTCCGCTTCCGTAACTTAACGTTGTTGAAGTAGCTGATGCAGCCTCTACAAGTTTTAATCCACTACAAGGAACTAATTGTTTTCCTTGACCAGTTACTGGTATGTTTAAAAATTTTTCCATAATAATAATAATTTATGTTGTTAATAAAGTACAAATATACCAAAAAAAAAGCCACCCTTTTAAGGTAGCTGATTTTCAAGTTAGTTGTTAGTTTTACTTTTTATTACTTAATTTGTTTTTTAAAAGTTTAAAAACCTCAAGTCCTTCATCGGATTGTAAAAAAGAACCAACAATATAATTTGGATCTTCACCATAAGGAACTGTTAGCATTTTCTTTTTGTTGTTAGGTAAATTATAATAAACATCTTTGTTGTTATTTCTAAATGTTATAAAACCTGCCATCATAAATTGATGAATTGTATCCATTAATTCTAACATTGGATCATTTATGGTGTCCATAAAATCCTCTGGTCTTGCTTTAGCATATAAAAGAATATCTCTTTTTAATTCTGGTATTGTCATGTTATCTATACCGTTACCCATTAAAACCCTACATACTGAAGTTAATTTATTTACATCAGTAGTTATTTTTTTAGCTTCTATTTGAGCATTTAACTCCGCCTCAACATACTCTAATTCAAGAGATGCATCGCGTGAGTTATTTATTTCTTCAAATACCATTCCATTACTTGGGTGATAATGTAAAAATTGTTGTAATACTTGATTTTGTTTTTCCACCATTAGCATTCCATCTTCAAAAACAATAGGCTCTAAAATTGCATTACCATCTTGTTCATCCTCAAAAGGACTTCTTTGATTTCTTGCGTAACGAAGAGGTCTGTTAATACCTTGTTCGTCATCAAAATGTAATAAAGGAGATCTACTTGAATGTCTTGAAGCCAGCATATATGAGAGTGGATACTGGTTGCCTGTAAGTCTATAGGCTTTGTTTTCGTACTTTTCTTTTTGTTTTGCCATTATAATATAATTTAATTTGATTTATAAAAAAAATAAATACCCTCGTTAATATAACGAGGGTAAATATTACTACTATTTACTATGCATCTTGGAATAAGAAGAAGTTGTTTGCACCTAAAGTACATACAGCTCTTTCACTCAAGAAGTTTACTTCCATTGCATCAAGATCGCTATTTTTTGCACCACCAGCAGAACCAGTAATCCAAGTTTTGTAACGTCTATCTTCAGTTTCAGAAGCTCTATAACGAACGTGTAAGAAAGGACGCTTTGCATTCTTTCCTAAGATTTGGTCATATACAGTTGTTGAACCAGCTGGAACTAATAATCCATTGATTGCTCCTGCGGTTACGCCACCTCTCATTGTAGGATCGTTTAAGTATTTCCAATCAGACTTGTAAAAATCATAACCTCTACGGAATCCTGTGAAACCTAAGTTTAAAGCCATGTCTTTATCATTGTCAAATAAACCATAAGAAGTACCACCTGCTCCATAAGAGTTTTGTGCTGCTAACATATCGTCAATGTCAAATGAAAATTGTCTGTTTACAAAAATTACATTTTCTTCAATAGAACCTTGCTTGTCAAGACGTTGAATTACTTGATCAAATTGAGCTAAAGCAACTGGGTTTCCACCACCGAATACATTACCTCTATTTCCTACTACGTAGAAAATACCATCAGATCCTGAAAGATTAGCTGCACCTGCACCTACTCCTACACCTTGTAAGAAATCTGCTGCACCAGAAGCTGCGTCTGCTGGAACTGCTTCCACCATTGCTGTTTCTAAATAATCTTCAAAACGTAATCGTGTATCATGCTCAGATTTCAAATACCATAAGTATCCACTTGCTCCTTGTTCAGATGTAACTTCAATCCAACCAATTTGAGCCATGTCAGAACCAGAAACAGAATACTTGTCTTTGATAATAATTGGCTTGTTGTCAAAAATAAAGTCATCAGACTCATTAGAACCAACCATTCCGTTAGTACCTTTTGCAAATTCAGAACCATAGATAAAAATATCACATGATGTTGCTGCTGCTACTGCTTGACCACCACCTTCATAATATGCTACAGTAAATGTTCCTGGAGCTGCTGGAGTTGGAGCAGTTTTGATAATTGCTTTGTTTTGTAATGTTGATCCAGCCGTATTGTCTGAAATCATTACTGTTTGACCAACTCTAAGAGTAGCTAAAATACCTGAATTAGCATTTAACTGAGGATTAAAGTTAGTAGGGTTGTTAGCACCTGCTCCTGGAGCTGCACCGACACCTGGCACTGTCCAAGTACCATCTACTGCACCTGCTGCTGAAGCAGAAGTACATCCTTGGTATTTAGTGTGTAATCTTCCTTGTTCCGCCCATTTGATAAGGTCAGAATTAGAAGGCATTTCAGCTCCCACCATTCTTAAAAATGATGCTACTGATCTGTTTCCATAACGCTCAAATTCCTTTTCGTAAGTATCTGGAAGATACTGATTTAAGAAATCAAAGTTGTTTATGTAGTTTGTTGATAACGGAGTTTGTTGCGCACTTGGCTGCAAGTCAAATCCTGGTGTTACATTTACTGCCATTTTTTAATTGTTTTTAATTGTTTAACTTTTTTTAACACTTCTAATTTTGAGTCCTCTTCCATGTTCATTTCTATTATCGCTACTCACAGGACGTATTTTCATTCCATCTTTTGAAACAGTTTGAGATTGTTGCCTCATATCCATGTTTATGTTTTTAGATTTTCTTGAAACATTATCCACAGCATTAGCTACGCCTTGATCATAAAAATATTGAGCAAACTTATCAGGATTCATCGCTACCGACAAAGCTTTATGATAACCTACTGCATCTTTAATTAATCCACTTTCGTCTAAATATTTGCCAATAAAATTACCAACATTAGATTGAACATTTTTTAATTCTTCCGCAGTACCAGGTTTATAAGTTAAATTATTATCAGACACATTAAAATCAAAACCTTTGAAATCATTGTTAAACACATCATTTGTTTTGTCTATAAAAAAATCAGCTTTCTTCCTGTTTACTTCCTCTAAACTTTTAGATTCCTCTATTGAACTTCTGTAAGCATTAAGATTTTTTTCCTGTTCTTCAGATAATCCACCCCCACTTGACTCAAGAGGAATGTTGTATTTATCTTTTTGTTCATTCAAAAATTTCTTTGCTTTCGCAAGTTCACGTTTTTTAGCTAATTTTACTTTCTTGATTTCTCTTGGTTCGTCTAAATCCTCATCGAAACTAAACTTGTCCTCAATAATATCTTGAATGTCTATTTCGTCTAAACCTTCTTCAGTTGACGAATAATAATTAGCCAGTACAACATCGTCTTCCATTTCCTCAAAGTTTTTTTGTAAATTATAAAAATCTTCAATTCCACGTCCAGTTTCCTGTTTGTACTTAAAATACGCTGACACATCTTCTGGTAAATCAACATTTGCCTCTTTTTCCGCAAATAATTCATCAACAGAATTAATATCCTTGTCGTATCTATTTTTTATATATGAAAGAACGTCTTGATCATTTAATTCAACCAAGGGTGTTTCAACTTCCTGTTCTTCAACAGGATTATTATTTTCTTTAGACTCTTCTGTTTTATTATCTTCAGATAAATTAACTTTATCTATTGAAGGTTCATTTGCACCTGAGTCTTGATATTTTTCTTCATGCGCTTTTAGTAAATCGTTTTCTACTTCAACGCGAGACTTTTCTTCTTTTGTTACTTCTCTTACTTTAAATTCCATTTGATTTTATTTTTAACAAAGTTAATACTAATTTAATTATAATTTTAGACTATTTATCTTGGATTAAATTCAGAAAAATCAAACCCATCTAAACTATCTTCATTAGATTCAAAATTAATAGAAGGTAGATTACGCTTTCTTTGTTCAATCATTTTCGATTGATTAGAAGATTGCTTATTTAATCTATTGTTTTTTTCTTTCTCTCTATTTTCTTCTCTTGAGTCAATTTGAGACTGCTCAACTCCTTTTAATTGCATTTGGTAATTAAACTCAACTTCCATTAATTTGCTTTTTAATTGAACTTCCATTTGCATTTTTTGAATCGCCATCTGACCTTCAGCAGTCATTGTTTCCATTTTTGCAGCTGACTGAGCTTGAGCTATTTGCATTTGCTGTTGAGCCGCTGCTTCTTGAGCTTGCATTTGTTGTTGCGCCTGCATCTCTTGTTGTTGCATTTGCATTTGCTGCTCTCTTTCTTCTTTTTGTTTACGTTTTAATTTTAATAACTGATTAGCCATTTTTAGATTATGAATCTCTCTAATATCAATAGCGTCTTCTAAACTTATATTTTGTTGAGATAAAGCCATTTGAATGTTTTGCTCTAACATAGCTTTTTCCTCTTCATCTGGAGACATTTCAATAAATATTCCAAAATCATATAAATACAAGTTTTTTATATCTTCAATAATTTGAAGATTATATTTACCAATTTGCATTGCAAACTCATCTTTAAAATCAGCATACTCTAATATATCAGCCATTCTAATAGATAAGCATTCAGCTAAACTTCTTGTCATATATAAACTTGCTTGTAATATATGTCTTGTAGCTGTATTTGAATTTAATGCAGCTAATTTATTAACACCAACTAAAGAGTTAGGATCAGGACTTGATCCATCACGAGCTTCGTTTAGTCCTGTTACCGATCTAATCATATCTAAATAATGATTATAATTACCTATAAGCATTTGCATTTTACCTGCTCCACTTGAAGCTGTTAATTGAGTAATTGGAACTTTTGCATTATTATATTCACCATCCTGAGTATAACTTCTACCAATAACACTACCTGTTTGAAAGTATAATCGTAAAGCATCCTCTGGATTGTATGCAGCTCCAGTACCTAAATCTACCTCATTTAATCCATCAGCATCAATAAAAACACCATCAGGAACTACACGAGAAACAACTTGTTGAATTTTTAAATGCGTCATTTGAATTAAATCCGCAAACGGAATCATTCTACGAACTAAAGATTCAACAGCTCCTTTATACATTCTTGGAGCGCAAGCTATATAATTAGGTCTTGCATATTGATTTGCTGATTTTGGTCTAACCATATTTTCACTCAATTTCCATTGAAGCATAATATTAGTTCCCATAACCATTACACCATCATACCAAACATCAATTCTTTTAGTAACTTTTTCAAAGCCACCTTCATCCATCATTTCTTGAGGAGGATTAAATTCATCTGTTTTTTCTACAGTTTTAAATGTTCCATCAGCCATTCTTTTCTTCTTGTAAACAAAAGAATGTGTAGATTTATAATTAAAATACAACAAAGTAGCTGTGTCTCTATGAAACATACTATTGTTATAAGCTTGTGCGTCATTATAATACTGATACCATGATTGACTATATTTAGATATTTCATCTAAATCTCCAAGCGATAAGTCTGGATCTATTTTAATTAACTCTCCAATTGGAACAGTTTTAATTTCTCCCCAATAAAAATTATCTTTAAAATAAGGATCTTCAGTATAACTATAAACCACATTAGCTGGATCAACATAATCAATTTGAACACCAGAACCTGGTAAAAACATATGTTTACATATACCAATACCTAAAACAGTTTGATCATAATCAACTCTCTTTCTAATATCTTGATAATGATTTTCATCTAACAAAGTATTAATACCAACCTCTTGAGCAATTTCAACAGCTGGTTTAAACTTCATTTGCATATACAACTCTAACTCCTCATCGCTCCCTGGTAAATCTTCTTCTGCTACCGAAAAAACAGGGATTCCAAATTGTTTCTCTAACTCTCTTAAAACAGGTGCGGCCACCATATCAGCTTGAACCATGTCTTGAAAAATATTCCTTTTTTCTGCTGACATAACATCTTGCGCATACGTTTTCACTTTAAATAATCGATCAGACATACCGTTAACAACTATATCCACAAATTTTGGAATAATTGGAACTGGAGTCCAGTCTAAATTCAAGTGACTTAAATCACCATCTACTGATATTTCATTTTTATATTTAGCAATAGACTGCTCACCTCTTGCGTATAATCTTAACCTATTGAAATCCGCCCATTGATTATAAAACCTACATGAACCACTATCTCTCCTAAACCACTCGTACTGAATTGCTTGACCTACTTGAAGTCCAAATTCCATTGTTTTTTTAACGGAGTCTGAAGCAAATTGATCAGGAAAAGCAGCAGAGTTAACTTGTATGTTTACATCTTTCATTTATTAAGTAATTGACTAACCGAGGCTGTATTATTATATCTTGCAAAGTTAATGCTTATTTTCGATTTTTCTTTAGTGGGAGTGTACAGGTGTTTTTGATTAGCCATTATTGCTAAACCAGAACTAATAGAAGCATCAAACTTAGTTCTATTGCTTATATCAAATTTTGCCCAATCCTCTAAAGTTCTATGAAAATTCATTACACCCATATCATCTTTATCTCTATACGATCCTTCCATATCTAATCCCACGTACTTCTCTATATACGATTCTATAGCAGAAGCGTGTGATTGTTTTACATCTTCACTTGAGTTAGGAATACCGCCTAATTCTTTTTCAGTTTTTGATAATTTATTAAAAACTTTATCAGGCCTATTAACACTAAACCCACGATAACCTCTATTTTTTAAATGATACAACAAACGAGGTTTGTTATTCTCACACAATATTGGCATACCATAAAATACTATCGCCATTAAAACATCTTCAAAAAACAGTTCAGCAGTTTGAGGACGAGCTATGTATTCTAAGAAAAATTCATTACTTGGAGCATTATCCATATTAAACTTTGTTAATCCATGTAAAGAACCGTTAGATCCCTTACCGACAACTACCCCTGATATATCATAAGAATCACATCCAAATGTACCTACGTGTTCATTCCCTGGATATTTTTTACCATTCTTATTTATAACATTGTTTTGCAACGCTTTTTCTGGTAACCAAGTTACAAAAAATCTTCCTCTTTTATTAGGCGTCCAAATTACCCTACTATCTTTAATTCCGTTTTCCCAAGAAAAAGATCCTTGCGTTACATATCTGTCAGTAATTAAAGAATCATTGTAATCAATTTGTTGATATATCTTAGTAAGATTAAATATAGACTGCTTACTTTCATCTCTAAAAGCATGAGACTCTGATCGAGGGAATTGTCTATAAAATTCATTTAAAGCATCAGGATCTTGTTTCAAAGAATCTACTTCATTTTCCCAATAATCAACAGCACCTTGAGATATAAATTCATTATCTATTCCTAAAATGGGTTTTTTAGGAGTCCTAAAAACTGGCATCCCATATCTATCAATAAAACCTTCCATATTCCATTCCATAGGGATGAAAAGTGAATATAACCCACTTTTAGTTTGACCATTTGAATTTCTTTTAGTACAATCAGAATCATTGTATAATTTTTTAAAATTAGATCCACCTTTATCTAAGGCGTTTGAAGTTGAACCCATCATGCATTTACCTATAACCCTGCTACCTAAACGCAAACAAGTTTTTGTAACCCTCCAGTTATTTAAAATATTATCAGGACGCTCCCATTTACCACTCTCATCATGCAGAAGTAATTGTAATTTTTCTCCATCATAACTGTTGTCTCCAGTATTTTTCCAGTCAATAGTTGTATCTAAACCTTCAAGCTCTTGATCTTCAGTTAAATACATATTTTTTTTAGTAATCTTAGAAGCAGGGACTCTATAAGCTAATTCTGTTTTTGGTTTATCCATACCATCTTGTATGGGTTTAAAAAAGAAAGGATAGTTATTAGATATGGGAACTATTTTATCTGTAAACATTTTTTTAGCATCCGAACCAGATTTAGATAAAACACCTATACGAGCATCTTTAGTAATAGTACCAGTGTTAACCCCCTCACACGATGCCATAAATGAAAAACCAGAACGTCTAATTTTTAAATAGTCCATTCCAAAACTTCGTTTATCCGCTTTACAAGCTTCCCAAAAAATATAAAAAATTCTATTTGCTTCTCTAAAATCTGGTAATCCAACATCTATTTTAGTCCATTGCAAATACATATAATGTGTACCTGTAATATAAGTTGGAATACCTTTGTTTAAAAACCAACATCCTTGTTCTCTATAGTTAAACTGAGTTTCTATGTAGTCAACCCATTCGTTCTTAAAACTTGCAGGGGTATCATGCCATTGAAATATAGATTTAATTTTTTTTAATTGTTTAGGAATTTCTGTTGCTTCCCAATATTGCTCTTCTTTTTTTTCTGATCTTTTAATAAAGCTTTTAGGAGATTTAGGTAATGCTATATTTAATCCACTTATGTTTATTATATTTTCAATTTGACCTGTTTTTGAAATTACAACAAAATTATATTTCTCATTATATCCATAAGTCCATGATTTAGCTTTGTTTTTTATAGACAAAACATTTTTTGGAACTATGTTAACAAGCTCATTATGTATTTTATTTTGAATTTCTTTCTGCAAATCCTTTTGGTGTATTACTTACTTTAGTGTCAACTCCTTCCAACAAGTCTTTTTCTTCTTGTATTCTTTTTAGTATTTCAAATGCGTCAAATATTGCTAACTTTTTTGTAGCAGCAGCATTTTTTAATTTATCCGCAGCCAGATCATCTTCGCTATCGTATTTAATAATATCTGCTTTTGCAACTTTAATTAATTGATGAACAGCTAATTCACCAGCTTTTATAATCTCTTTTTTTATGTTTTTTATATCCATCTTGATTTCGATTATATTTAAGTTTTAATTTATCTACTTTATCTTCCCAATCAGAGTTTTTTTTATTAATTTCTTTCTTATTCATAATCAGAAACTTTATAAAACATTACAAAAGCTTTTCTTCCCTCTTTCCAGGATACGTTAGGATATTTACTATGAAAATAACTTGAGGGATAAGAAACTAATCTATTTTCTTCATAACCAACTACAGTGCTTAACCTCCATTTTTCTAAAGTATTTGCATCTATTTTTATCATTTTATCATACTCTTCATCTGTAATATCTTCAGGTATTTCTCTTCCATATATATCATGCTCCCATAATGCAGTACCATGAAGATCTTCTTTTTCTCTTGGAGATAAATAAAGAACCAACGCTCTATCAGGTTTTTCTCCATTAATATTTAAGTCAGAATGAATGCGCCAAGAAACGTCTAATTTATCTGTAGCAATTCTAAAAAAACTTAAAATATTTTTAATTTCTTTTCCTTCAATAATAGAAATTTTTTGAGTTATATATTTATCAAATTCTTCATTTGATTGTTGAATATGAAAATCTTTATCTCCAGCTTTTATTTTTTTAAACTCATTTTCGTCTAAATGTTTATTCGCTATTTCAAAAAGATTTTTTTGTACAAAATCATCTACAATATATATCATAATGAAAAGGTTATATTGTTAGTAAACATTCTATACAACCGCTCTCCATCTACATTAAATTCATATTCACTTTCTGGTTGATAAGAAATTTCATCACCAACATTTAAACCCATACTTAAAAGTTGATTGTTTATATACTTAATAGTACCAAACAAAGGTTCTTCTGTAATAGATTTTTTAATAAAAGAATCTTTTGCAGGAGATGGCTTGATGAAACAATATTTATTGTACCCTCTCCATTCTCCATTTTGTTTGTATAAAAAAAACTGATCAGGATCTACAAAAAATAAATTATCTTTAAAATAGCTTTTACCGCTTTTTCTACGGCCCTGCATATCATTATAAAACTTAAATACATTATGGTGAACTAAAAGAGTATCACCCTCTTTTACAGGCCCTGAATAATCTATAGGGGTTGATACTACAATTGCGTAACGATTTGACGCACTATGGTCTTCTTCTGAAGTACTTATGATAAAATTAGTTTCACCGTAAGTTTTTGTATTATCGTATCTCTTATTATTATAAGGTTTTACAATAAACGAATAAGGAGATTTCATTAAAAATTTATATTATATTCTAAAGATATAGGTAAGGTACATTTAAATTCTTTCCAAAGCAAGACTTCATCCTTTTTCATAATCCAAATTTTGTAAGACTCTGAAGCAACATCATGCTGAATAAGATGTATTCCATAACTGCCGCCTAAAACATCCTGACCAACTATGTAATGCATAGCGCCAGATTTGTAATCTGCTCCGATTGAAATTTTTCTTATGTCCATTTGTTTATGGGTAGATTCTTATTTCTACATGACCTTCATCTATAGCATCTGCCGCAGCGGCACTTGTAATGTTTAATTGCTCAAATCTTGAAAATGCAGTACCTACATATTTTCCAAAAACCTGAAATTCAGAAGTCCCTCCCCTTCCTGCAATCATCCACCAAACTTTACCAGATTTATAGGGTGAGCTTGGTGTTATATCATAAACTCCTGTACCATTTCTTGACCAAGTAAAAGAAAGACCTGTCGTGTTTTGAAGTTCAACTGCAACTGGAGCGGCTGTTCCGCTTTGACTAAAATTAGCTACATAAGACGTATATGGTTGAGCAACTAAACTTGATACTTGAGCAAGTGTTGCTGTTTTTGTCATTAGATTATTTTCTGCGTCAGTTATAATTAAATAATCTGCTGCATCAATATTACTAATATTAGGATACGCTGATGTGTTGCTAATTTTTGCCATGTCGTTTTATTCTACTGCCTCTAAAGGCTTTTCTTCTTCTTCTTTAACCTCACCTGTTTGTAGGTTAATAATTGCATTTTGACCAAATTCCTCCATTAAAGATTTCTCTTGTTCTGCGAATTTTTCTTTGATATCAGCTATACCAGATATAAGATCTGCTTTTTTAATTTCTAAATCTGCAATTTCAAATTTTGAATCATTAAATTGTTTTTGTAAACCTTGTAATAATTCTAACTGTTCTTTACTTAATTGTTGTGACATTTGATTATATTTTATTTATTAAACTTAACACAAATATAAGAATATTTTTTTTATGATTCTAATACTTTTAATCTTGCCTCTAAAGATTCTATTTTAGCTATAGCTTCTTGCAATGCACTTGTTAATAAAGGAACTATTTTAGATTGATCAATTGATTGATATTCAGGATCTCCTTTATAATCTACTCCATCTTTTTCTCCTGTAATAGCTTCTGGAATAATATCAGAAACCTCATGAGCTATAAATCCATCAACTGTAATGGTTGCGCCTCTACTAACATCTTGATCAATAAAATTAAAATTTGAAGGTTTTAATTTTTTTAACCTATCTATTGAGCCAGTCATAGGTATAATATTCTTCTTTAATCTATAATCAGAAGATGTATTATAAGACGTGCTTGAAGTACCGTTTTGAGTTATAGTACCTACAGTTGATCCAGAACTACTGTAAAACCTCATAAATGTAGTTCCAACATTACCGTTTTTAATAACTATACCACCATTCCCATATCTTGGCGCATTAACATATAAACCAACAGCGCCATACGAACTACCTGTTGTATAGTTATATATTTGCACGCCTATTCCACCTGAGCTAATTGGGCCTTGTATTTGCAATGCTCCACTATTAAACGTAGTACCACTATAATTTATACCTAAAACATTATTAGATGAACTCCAATATAAAGTATCAGATGATTGAGTTCGAGTACCTGTAAAGAAAGCTACCCTTCCGCTTGTCCCAGAGCCTGTTATAGCTCCTGCGTTTGATAAAAACTGAGCTGGTGTTTGCGTTCTTTGGAATCTCGGAACTGTAGAACTCGCTGAGTCAGTATAAATAGGTATATAAGTAGCATTTGTTGTC
>Ga0209712_10002203_pt1 | contig 16250 bp, 15 predicted proteins | sample ArcOceMetagenome_FD_187443 | JGI IMG/M metagenome (GOLD analysis project Ga0209712, IMG submission 187443) | Marine eukaryotic phytoplankton communities from Arctic Ocean - Arctic Ocean - Greenland ARC118M Metagenome (SPAdes) (version 2) | ecosystem: Environmental > Aquatic > Marine > Oceanic...
GTCTTGCAGGCCTTGCAGGATAAACAATGTTCAAAAGAATCTGCAATGTCTTTGTTATTCCAGCCATCCTTAATGACTTCACCCCGCACCATTTCATGTAATAGATGGGCCCTGCCTCGGGTGGAATACCGCTCTTCCTGCGTCACTTGGTAACTGGGGCACATGGCGCCACTTTGTGCGCGACACTTGCCCATGCCGATACAACGCTCTGTGGCGCGAGCAAAGCCACCCATATCCTCTTTAAAATGCAATACTGTGGCAATATTGGGTAGCTTATAATCAGCGCCATAGCGAAGGTTTTCATCCATTTTGTAAGCATCAATCAGCTTACCTGGATTCATGCGTCGGTCTGGGTCCCAGGCCTGTTTAAAACGGCGAAAGGCATGCATTAATTCAGGCCCAAACATAATCGGTAAAAATTCACCTTTGGCCTGACCATCACCGTGTTCACCCGACAGTGAACCGCCAAACTGCACTACCAGCTCAGCAATTTCAACACTAAACTTGCGCCACTGACTAATGCCTTTTGTTGAACGGGTGTCAAAGGTGATGCGCGCATGAATACAGCCATCTCCAAAATGACCATACAAACTGCTGGTATAACCATAGCGGTGGATTAACGCACTGAATTCTCGTAAGTAGTCACCCAATTGCAGCGGGTCTACAGCGGTGTCTTCCCAGCCCACCACGGGATCTGGGTCGCCCGGGTTAAGGCTCATTGCCGTGGCAGACGCACCTTGTTCACGAATACTCCAGATGGCAGCGGTGTTAGCCGTACTGATGACAGGTAAAACTGACTGCACACGCTCTGATGAGTGGACTGCACACGCTCTGATGAGTGCATGGCAGTTTCAAATTTATTACATAGCTGCTCTAGTGCCTCAGCACTGTTTGCAGTGAGTTCAACCATTAACCATGCCTGACCTGCTGGCAATAAAGCAATTTCAACAGTTTTCAGGTTGCGGTCTATTAAGCCGCCAATAATGCCCCAATCCAGGCCTTCCATGGCAATAGGGCAAAACGGTAGAATTTCAGGCACGCTATCACCCGCGGTAAATATGTCCTCAAATCCAAGCACTATAAGGCGGGTGTGAATTGGGTTTTCAATAAGCTTGAGCCGTGCTTGTAATATGGTGACGCAGGTCCCTTCGGACCCAACTAAAGCACGCGCTACATTAAAGCCATTTTCAGGGAGCAGCTGGTCTAGGTTATAACCCGATACTCGACGCTTTATGTTGGGGTAACGTTGCCGAATAAGCTGCTGATATTGGTCTCGAATGGCTACCAGTTCACGGTAGATGAAAGCCCGACGATCGGTTCCAGCAGTGATGAGTGTCAGTTCTTCACTGGTAGTTGGGCCAACCCAAAATCGAGCACCATCTGAGGTCAGCACTTCGAGTTGCAACACATTTTCAACCGTTTTACCTGCCAGCATAGAATGTGGACCACAAGAGTTATTGCCGATCATGCCTCCTAGGGTACAACGGCTATGGGTGCCAGGGTCTGGGCCAAAGGTCAGTCCGTGCAACTCTGCCTGCTGTTTGAGCGAGTCACAAATCACCCCAGGATCGACTAATGCGGTTTTTTTATCAACATCAATGGCGGAGACACGCGTTAAATAGCGGGAGCAATCCACCACTACTGCTGCATTAACACCCTGACCATTTTGCGAGGTACCCCCACCACGCATTAATACGGGCAACTTAAATGTATTACACAGGGTGACCGTGTTCTCCAGATCATCAACAGATTTTGGGTACACAACACCCAATGGAATTTGGCGATAGTTGGAAGCGTCAGCAGTGTAAAGCGCAACACCCGCTGCAGAAAAGTCACATTCCCCTTCAAGCATTTGGGTAAGCTTAGCGTGAAAGACTTTTAACTCAGTGTGGTAAATGGCAGGGCTAGGCATATTATGGTGACAGCTTAAGGCATTAGATATGAGCCACTATTAAGCGCTGTTTTAACAACCCATATTGAATAGTGGAGGGGGATTCAACCTTGTTAAGGCAGTGGCACATGTAGCACAAATTTAAACAAGGTATAAAAACAGACAATAATGGATAAACCACAGAGAAAATAAACCATGGCTTTTCTCTGGGTCCACTGGTCGTGCATGGACGCTATTAAGCCTATGGCAAAAGTGAGGATACAGGCAAACAACAAACCCGTATAGGGCATGAGGGCACAAGATAAAAGCATACTACCCACTAAGACAATCCTACGCCACCAAGCGCCAAGCTCAATGCCAGAGACAATGGACGGCTGCATGATTTGTTTTGCTATGGCTAGGGCAGAAAATAGTATTAACGCAATAGCCGATGTTTGAGGAAACACCTTGGAGTCAATATCGGTGTAACTGGCGGCGTCATATAAGGTAATAAAGCCAATGATAATCAGTAGACTTGCCACCACAATGGAGCCTCGCGTACTGCTTTTATTGGTGTTATTGACGCTCTGCGTGGACGTATCTGTGTTTAAATCCGCCATGTTCAGTGCCCACCTTTATTTGATTTTTTTCTATTTAAATACCAAGGTAATATCAACGAAATCAGGGTAAAGGCAATAATAGCCTGAGATAGGGGACGTCCAAAAAACATGCCCGGCAAATTATTGACCGCCGAACCAATAGTCCACGCCTGCACAAAGCCTTGCTCAGCAATAGGGCCCAGAATCAAACCCAGCACGATGGGAGAGGCTGAAAAACCATATTTTGAAATAAGCCAGCCAAACACCCCCAAACACAGCATGATCACAACATCTGAGACGCTGTTTCTAATGGAATATGTACCTATGATCGTCATAAATCCTACAGTGGGAACCAGCACGGCCTTAGGAATAGTCACAATAGATTTATAGGCGTAACGGCCAATAATTAGACCAATAGGCAGCATTAGCACCGTGGCTATCAGCAACCCATAAATGAAGGTATAGACAATAGACCCATTAGACTGAAATAGCTCTGGCCCGGTTCTCACTCCTTGCACCATCAGGGCTCCCAAAATGACCGCATCAGGAGGAGTGCCGGGAATACCCAACACCAAAGTAGGTATAAACCCACCTCCAACCGTTGCGTTATTGGCAGATTCAGTGGCAATAATTCCGTCGGGCTCACCTTCACCAAATTTTTGATGCGGTTTGGCTGTGCGCTTTGCTTCTGTATAGGCCACTAGGCCAGCCACTGAACCACCAGCACCCGGAAGGATACCAACTAGGGTGCCTATAATTGAAGACCGAATTAAATTAAACTTTGAATTAAAGGTAATACGTGCGGCGCTAAGAATTGGCATCTTAGCCACATCTCCAGTAATTTTTAGATGTTTCTCTCCTGTAGAACACATGTCTATTAATACAGGAATACAATAAAGGCCAATCATGGCGCCGACCACTTCAAAGCCTGAAATCATGGTTTGACTACCAAAAGTCAAACGAATGTCAGCCGAGATTTCTGCCACGCCCACAGTCGACATAATCATGCCTAAGGCACCACCGGCTAGGCCCATCATGAGGTTACCTTGGGATAGGGAGGCAATTAGAGAAAGGCCAAAAATAGATAGCCAAAAATACTCTACTGGCCCAAATGCCAAAGCCACGGATGCCAGGGGTGGGGCTAGGAAAAGCAGTGCAAAAGCACCCACTAAGCCACCAAATACAGAGGAGAAACAAGCTATGGCAACGGCCAAATCTCCTTTACCCTGCTTTGCTAATGGGTACCCATCAAAGGTGGTTGCAATAGCTGAAGGCGTACCGGGAGTGTTGAGTAAAATAGCAGCATAAGCGCCACCATAAATAGCCCCCGTATAAATAGCGCCTAACAATATCAGCGCTGTTTCCGGAGCCATACTAAATGAGATAGGGACCAAGACTGCCACCGCCATGGTGGCAGTCAGTCCAGGTATAGAACCTATTAGGGTTCCAGCAACTACTCCAAACATAGCCACTGCTAGGTTCAACGGTGTCAATGCAGCTAAAAAATTGCCAAAATCCATAATAGATACCTATTTTATACTAACTAATTACTTAATTAGGCCTGCTGCGCGAGCATCAAGAAGGTATTCTGCAGTACGGTCTTTCATAAATGCTGCCATTTGGCTGGCACCAATATCTAGTAGTGCAAATCCACCATTAAGCATTTTCTGACGGAATGCAGGATCAGCATTTATTTCGCCAATGCGGTTAGACCACTCAGTGACCGTTGCAGCGCTGGCAGAACTAGGCAAGGCAATACCTCGGTACGCACCACCCACCATGTCATAGCCTAACTCCTTAAATGTAGGCACATCAGGAAATAGTGGATGACGCTCTTCCATGGCTACAGCCAACATGCGCACTGCTTTTCCTTGCTTAGCACCAACGGTCGTGTAGCCCCATTGTGCGGTAACCTGATCGCCTAAAAGAGCTACAGTGGAAGCACCTGTGCCTTTAAACGAGACATAGGTGGTTTTAATACCCGTCATCTTATCAAATTTAATTTGTGCTAAGTTATTGGCTGAAGCTTTACCAGAACCCGACATGACTACAGCACCTGGGTTTGCCTTAGCATCATCGATTAAATCTTGCACCGTTAGATATGGGCTATCCGCTTTAACTACGATGGCATCTGGGGTGTAATGAAACATGTAAAAAGTATGAATATCCTCAGTGGTAAAGCCCACATCCTTTTGCGCAGGTTTAATGACAATATGGGGTAGGTTGATCCCCATAATGGTTTTTCCGTCGCCGTTGATACCATTTAATGATGCCCACCCAGCAGCTCCACCACCACCTGGCTTATACGAAATGATTAGATCGTCGCCAAACTTTTCTTTATAAAAAGATTGTTGCATGCGGGCAGAAATATCAGATTCTCCACCGGGTCCAAAGGGAATAATGTAATTTACCGAATCTGCGTAAACGCTGTTAGCAGACATGGATACGGCGGCTGCCATAGTTAGGATAGCAGTGTGTTTAGCAATTTTATTAATAATCATTATTTTTATTTTCCTTTTAAGGTTAGCTAAAACAGCTTAAATTTAAACTTCTAGACTCAAGACTGAATAATGCACATAGATGCATAGTGATGACAACAGGGACTTTTGTGGCTAAAAGATAAGGCATGCTACCTTACCTGCAGTGTTATACGACGATTGTCACTCGATTCATAATCAGGTATAAAAAAAGTTAAAACAATATATATTTAATTTACTATGGGTAAATTTTTTATTTACCGTGTACTATTAACACCCAGTCTACGCTCAAATAAATGTGGGTTTATTTATGTCCATCAAACAGTTACGGTCGTTGGTCGCTATCGAAGAGAACGGCAGTTTTTCGTCAGCTGCCGATGCTTTATGCATTACCAAAGCCGCCGTGGGGCAGCAGATGAAGTTATTGGAAGAATCTCTGAAAACACCCTTGTTTGACCGTAATGGTTATATGCCAAGTCTCAATTCAGCCGGTATTTCATTTGTAAAAGAGGCGCAAAAAGTACTGCTAACTTATGACACCTTATTTAGTAGTATCGATACAGAAGATGACTTCTTCGGCACCATTAGTTTAGGCGCAGTGCCCTCTGCCATACTAGCTCTGGTGCCTTTGTCAGTTAAAAGCATGATGAAAGAAGTTGTTAATACCAAGATCCGTATTATTCCTGGTACCTCAACAGACTTGTATGATCATGTACTCAATGGTTCCATAGACATGGTCATATTGAGCAAACCGCAAAGAATAGAGCCGGGGCTTCAGTGGGATCTCTTGTCAGAAGAACCACTGGTACTGTTAACATCGAGCGATTTTAAAGGCAGTGACCCTATCCAAATTTTAAAGACCCAACCCTATATTAGGTTGGCACAGCGCACTTCTGTGGGTTTGTTAGCCGATAACTGGCTGACAAAGAATAAAATAACCGTTAAAGAAACCATGATCATGGAAACCATGGAAACTATGGGTTGTATGGTGGCCCATGGCCTTGGCGTGTCAGTCGCACCCCTCACCAAACCAGACTCTATCTTTTCCAATCTAAGAAAAATCCCTCTTTCAGTGGGTAATGATGCGCGCATACTTGGCCTGTTGACAAGAAAGGACAATCCCAACCACAAGGTCATTATGAAACTTAAACAGCACATTATTGATACCGTCAAGACACGGCCGGCATAACCAACATTAATGTTTACTCACATTAACCGAGGCTGGCGCGCACTTTAATAGGCACGCCGTGTTAGCGCGTTGAAGTCTATTTTGAAATCACTAGAGGGTGTACCCAGCCTCAGTGAGTTGCTTAGCCAATGCTTCAATGTGGGCGGGCCCTACTTCACAACATCCACCGATTAAAGCCGCACCATGATGCGCCCACTGTAAAGCAAATGCAGCGTAGGCTGCTGGACCAAGGTCGGATCGCGATTGCAGCGATGTGACTGTGCCGCCAGGCTTTAAACTGTCAATGGAGGTAAAGCCATTACCATAAGCGCCCGTTAAGCCTTGGTCTGATTTCATTTTTGACCATGATGCTAAAATGGCCTCGGGCTTGCTGCAGTTGAGTAATATTGCATCTGCTCCAAACTCATGCAGCATTAAGACTGCGTCTTCTAATGGCTCACCACTGCGCAATACGCCTTTATTATTGTCTTCAATGGTTAACGAAACCCACACTGGCAAGCCACTTTTTTTACCTGCCATCAAAGCCGCCTTGGCCTCGACAATTGAAGGCATAGTTTCACATAAGAATAGATCAACATGGGGCGCTTGAATGGCTACTATTTGACTATAGCTCGTCAGCATTGCTTGGTATTCAGGCGCAACGTCAGCCTTATAACTGGCTACTAAGGGGGGTAAGCAGCCAGCGATCCTAACACCTGCAATAGCCGCACGATCACGGGCACTAGTGGCGGCCTGAATAGCCGCTAAGTGTAGCTTTTCGAAATCTTTTAGATTGCCATCACGCGCCAGTCTTTCGGGGGTCATGGTATAGCTATTTAACGTAATCACTCTGGCGCCTGCGCGAATAAAATCAGCATGTAAGTCGCGCACGATATTTGGCTCATCAATCATCACCTGAGTAGACCAAAGGGGCGTAATTTCTTGGTTACTGCGCTTAAGTAATTCTTGGCCCATGCCCCCATCTAAAAGGGTGATTTTTGGCTTGGTTAAACTCATATATAAACTGCCTTGCGTTCACTCGTTATGGAGCGACTAAAATGGGCCTCATTCTACAATTCCGATTGAGGCCCTGCATACCCCTGCCACCTAAATTGGGCAAATAAAAAAGCCCGCATGGTATCGGGCTTTTTTAGTCACACTTCAAAGCCCTGCATACCCCTGCCACCTAAATTGGGCAAATAAAAAAGCCCGCATGGTATCGGGCTTTTTTAGTCACACTTCAAACAGCTTAGGGTGCAGATTAATGCAGCTACGTTATAAGCCGTTATTGACGATACCCTGCGCTTTAAACGGGGTACCTTTAGTATTGCGGGCGATGATATGACTTCATAAAGGGCGCACTTGGTGACCACTTGTGTCAGTATTAGCTGCCCAAGCATAATGGTGCTGCAATAGTGAGTCGCTGTTGCATGCTAGCTTCGCTTAGCTTGAACTAGTGTTGTTGTATTGAAATAATCGAGCCTATAAATGTCTTACTTTAAACGCAGCTTTTGTTTTCTAAAAGCCACCCCATTTGGGCAGTACCTAACCAAGGTTACATCGGGCTTTTTGCTTTGCCTCATGGTCGCTATGTCGGCTAAGTTTGTAGCGGAGCATTACGGTGGCCCAGTCATTCTTTATGCCTTATTGATGGGTATTGCACTGAATTATTTATCCACTGAGGGCCGCTGTGTTGCTGGCATCGAATTCTGCTCTAAGTCGATATTACGTTTTGGTATCGCCCTGCTAGGGGCTCGTATCACCATAGAACAACTTATGGGTTTGGGCATAACCCCAATTATCATTGTGCTAGTGTCAGTGCCATCCACCATATTGTTCGGCTTCTTTGTTGGGCGCTGGCTCAAACTGGGACGGTCACAAAGTATTTTAAGTGGCTCAGCAGTGGGCATTTGTGGTGCGTCTGCGGCACTCGCGGTGGCGGCCGTATTACCCTACAACAAGCACGCCGAAAAGAACCTTATTTTTACCGTGGTCTGTGTCACTGCCCTGAGTACTGTGGCGATGATCGCTTATCCGTTGATTGTTACTGCGTTTAATATGAATGCTACAGCCAGTGGGGTTTTCTTAGGAGCCACTATTCATGATGTGGCACAGGTGGTTGGTGCAGGCTATATGATGTCTGATGAGATTGGCGATACCGCTACCTTTACCAAGCTTCTGCGGGTGTCTACGCTGGTACCCGTGGTCTTGATTATCGCCTTGATCGCTGCACGCTGGGGCAAAACCCCCTTTGATACCGCGCCCTCAGGGTTTCCTCTGCCTAGCTTTCTGGTAGCCTTTATCATTATTGTGAGCATTAATAGTGCTGGATTTATTGTGCCAGAGGTTGCAAGCTTTATGGTGGAGATGTCGCGTTGGTGTCTTATTTTGGCGATGGTGGGCCTAGGTATGAAGTCATCGTTTAAGGAGTTGGCCGCCATGGGTTGGCGGCCCATAGCGCTCATGGTTGCAGAGACCTTATTTTTAGCAGGGCTGGTACTCGTGTGGTTACAGTTTTAGGGCAAACTCTGAGTAGTTGGGCCAATGTTTGCCTACTGCCATTTAGGTAGGGCCATGGTGTTCACTTCATAGACTCTTGCGATGGGCTATTGGGTTAGTCCCAAACTGCCGCTGAAATGCCCTCCCCAACGCTTCACTTGAACCGTAGCCGTAGCGGCTGGCAATGGTTTGTATGCGGTCACCCCGCTCGATGTCTTGTGATGCCAAAATCATACGCCAGTGACGCAGGTATGATTGTGCCGTTTGGCCAACCTGTTGATTAAACAGTTGACTGAAACGGCTGTTGGACAGTCCAGCCATTGCGGCAAGGTCTTCATTGCTCCAAGGTTTACCGGGTGCTTCATGCATGCTGACGATGGCTTTACTGAGTCTACTATCGGCTAGGCCATTGAGCAGTCCAGGCACCGTCGTCCCCAATTCTATCTGCTGACGAAGGATACTAATCATTAACACTTCGCCCAAACGATTAAGCACGCCACCCGCACCACATCGCTGGGCTTCACTTTCGGTCTTTAGTAAACGCACCAGCATGGACAAGTCTGGGTTACCCTGGATATTAATCTCAATTAAATCTGGTAGGGTAGAAAAAAGAGGGTTATCGCGCCCACCCCATTCTGTGCGTGCACTAAACATGATGCATGTGCCCACGAGCTTCAATTTAGGTAAGCCACTCAAAGGCGAGAGTATGATTTGAGTGGGTTGCCCCGTTTGCATGTCTTGCAAAATGATGAGGTTAACTGGGGCGCCTGTTTGAGGGGTGACCCGTAAGGAAAAGCGATTAATTAGAGAAGAGAGCCGGTCGAATTCGGACATATAGTTGTTTTGATCTATTAAATCGTATTTTATTGATAATAATATCAGTTATAGTGAATAACAAATACACTTAAGAGAAGATATTATGTTATTACCACGTCAAAAAACCCCAGGCCTTGAACTAGACACCCTTGATCATGGTGCATTTAATTTATCCACTGACATTGCTGAACGTGGCGTTGTCATCTGTTTTTATAGAGGCTTGCATTGCCCCATTTGTGCCAAGCAACTCATCGATCTTCAAAAGCATGTGGATGAGTTTGCCAAAAGGGGCGTCACTTGCATTGCAGTAAGCTCAGACGGTCAAGAACGCACGCAACAAATGGCTGATAAAGTGGGCGCAGGTAACCTACAGTTTGGTTATGGCATGAGCCTAGCTAAGGCCAAAGAATGGGGGCTTTATATTTCTACGTCTAAAGGCAAAACGTCAGTTGGTATTGAGGAACCTACTTTGTTCTCAGAACCCGGTTTATTCCTAGTGAGCCCAGACCAATCGCTTTATTATGGGTCCGTGCAAACCATGCCTTTTGCTCGCCCACATTTTTCTGAGTTACTAGGTGCGCTCGATTTTGCCATTGCTAACGATTACCCTGCCCGCGGCGAGTACACTGGCGAAGTTTAACTGTATCAGGGCAATGGCAGGGCACTTTGATCAACACAATATGCCTTGGTGATGCCAGAACTGACGCACAGAAGAGTTAAATGCCGCCATTTAGAGTTAAGCGTCGCCACAAAGGCATAGATGGCAGATGATAGTTTAGGTCAAGGTTTTTCACCTTGACCTATCAAGCCCAGTATCAATCCTTTAATTGTGCTGCTAGGCCTTCTCTTGCATGGCCTTTTTTAACATTTGAGAAATAAACAGTCTGCGCTGGCACTTCGCTTACTTTGTTTTCGGCTTTATAATTAACCATATAACTCCTGTAAACTCCGTACTTAAATAAAGTTTCTTGAGCCGTCATTGTCCTTCCCTTATAATCAAGTTTTAACTCACCATTAACCCACACTTGAAAAACGCCAGTATCACTTCGTGACCATTTGGCATGAACTTCAATTTTATGCCATTGACCTCTTAGGTCCTCTTCACTGATCAGTGTTTGTTTGGTTTTCAATAAATTTCCAACGGTTCCCACTACCTTGTAACCGCCAGCGCGGTCCGCGTTGTGAAACATCCAGATTGGGTCTGAATCCTTCTGATGGAATTGTCCAAGAGCAGTTTTTGTTGGGTAAATATTGATGTAGTCTTCGGGAAAGTAAATGCTCCACCCATACCAATAATCACTACCATGACGATTGGGCTTGCTATTATTTTCGGTTAACTCACTTCGCTCTCGGTCATGTGAGCAGTCGTCCCAACCGTTCACTCCTGGATTCTTGTAACAATCACCCGGTCTGACCTCAAATACCTCCACTAGTTTTGTTGGGGCATTAGTTGTTGGGTCGCTAATGACAGTATAACCATGCGGTGCTTTATTTAGTGAGCGTTTGGCTTTCCCAAAGATACCCCTATTGACAGCACTTGGGTTTGTTGAGCGGTAAGATTTAATAGATGTAATTGACGCAGCGCATTCCAGATCACGCAGGATTGCTTCGTCATTAACATCACTATTACCGCCACTCTTCACTATACGGCACACGGTTTTGTCAGACCAACCAGACATATCTGCAGCAACAACTTGGGTCGTAATCAGAGACACACATATACAACCAACAACTCGTAATCCAGTATTCATAATCATCCTTAATCAATGGTACTAAAAATAGTCATTATCAGACTACTAATAATGCAAGGCATTGCCCCATTTACAAGCTTCAACGCTATCACATCATAAACTAATGAACTTCATATTCAGAGTCCGTCGTGACGATTAATAAAGCACAGAACTGGGGTGACTTTTCCACCTGACCCGACTGTCTTAGCATTTATTAACACCCAAGCGATCATGACCCTTACCTTGGGCCTTGTCCAAAAGGGGTAAATCTGCTGCCCAGACGGCTTGGCTAGTCTTCTTTGTTGTCGTGGGCCAACATCGAGTCTTTAAATGCTCGTAAAATGCTACGACAGCTAATTTGACCAACAAATTTGCCATCTTCCACCACGGGCATGCGTCGGCGCTTATATTGTATGAGGGTGCGTGCTGCTTCAAATAATGTGGTATTCACCGACAGTACGTCCACTTTGGTGAGCATTAAATCACCAATGCAGGCGTCTCCCTCTTGGTAGTAGGCGATCTGCTCTAATTGACCCAAAAGATCTAATTCTGAAATAACCCCCACCACTCGACCATGATCATCTAACACCGTCCCACCCGTGACTTTTCGAACTAACATTTGATGTATCGCATCCATGATGTGAGTCGCGGGACTGAAGGTTAAAGGATTGACCGACATGAAGTCTTTAATATTGATTGAGTTTAGCATCTAAGAAAACCCCTCTTTTGAGTTGCTCCCAAAGGATAAATCAATGGCAGTGAATTCAGTATTACGCCACTTTTTAGTATTAGTCAATTTTATATACACCTTGATCAATTTATAAAAACTATATAACTAATTGTTTTATATAGTTAAATTATAATTACAGCGAGAGAATAACTAATAAGTTGCAATATGGTATTTTTGTCTTCTATACTATTTGACAGCTAGTGGTGCGAATTGAAGTTGTTATTAAGCTTGTTGAGCCACCACTATTTTGCCTATATATTTTTTAGTTTTTTGTCTCTAATTTTGGTGAAAGGCAGTAAATATGACCTATGGAGAAGAGTTAATTAGCCACATTTGGCCCTTGGCACTATTTTTAGTCATGCTTTGCGGTCTGATTGTGTTGATGCTGACGTTACCCGCACTTTTGGGTGGCCGAAGAGTGTCACGGGCGGTTAACGAGCCCTATGAGTGCGGCATCGTGCCCGTTGGCTCCACCCACTTCCGTATGCCTATTCCCTTTTACCTGTTTGCCATTTTCTTCGTTATTTTTGATTTAGAGGTGGTGTTTCTTTTTGCTTGGGCAGTGGCGGTTAAGGAAACTGGCTGGCTCGGTTTTACTGAAGCCCTTATCTTTATCCTCATTTTGTTTGCCGCACTCATTTACCTGTGGCGCCTTGGCGCACTGGATTGGCGTACTCAAAGACAAAAGCTCGACTTACGCAACTTGGACGCACGTTAATTGCTGGATTTTTAACTTAGGCCACCAGCACCCGCCGTGCATTAAATAATAACCGATTCCGCAAGGGGTCAGAGGGGTTGTTATGCCGCAGTTAAAATCTGGCGCCTATGGTGCTAACCTTATTGCCTCACAGGATCAGAGTTTTGCTCAGTCTGTGGAAGATAGCTTGGTGCTAGGCAAGGTCAAGGACCTGGTCGCATGGGGCCAAAGCAATTCTCTTTGGCCCTTTAATTTTGGTCTGTCTTGTTGCTATGTCGAAATGGCTACGGCGTTTACTTCGCGCCATGACATAGGCCGCTTTGGCGCGGAAGTCATCCGCGCCACCCCCCGCCAAGCTGATGTTATGGTGATTTCAGGCACCGTGTTTCGCAAAATGGCGCCCGTCATTCAACGCCTCTATGAACAACTTCTAGAACCAAAATGGATTATTTCCATGGGTTCTTGCGCCAACTCAGGCGGTTTATATGACATTTATAGCGTGGTGCAGGGTGTAGATAAGTTCCTCCCGGTGGATGTCTATGTGCCTGGCTGTCCGCCTCGGCCAGAAGCGCTATTGCAAGGGTTAATGTTGTTGCAAGATGCTATTCGACACGAAAATAGACCTTTAAGCTGGGTGTTAGGGCCAGATGGGGTAGAAAAGCCTTCGATGCCTTCACAACGTGATCTGCGTACCCCACAACGTATGCGCATGACTCATTTACCTGACCCGGATCAGGTTTAATCACCATGACGAAGCGCGTGCTTGAAGCCAACCCCCACCCGATGGGTGATGCCGCCCTTGTACTCTTGTTGCAGCAACAATTTCCCCACCCTTTAATGGAGCAAAGCACTGCCGATGGGATCCCTAGTCTGTGGGTCGATGCCAGCCATGTAGGTGCTCTGTTACATTATTGTAAACACCAGTTGCAGCCCAGCTACGCCATGTTATATGACCTCAGCGCTATTGATGAACGGGTGCGCAGTCACCGAGCAGACCAGCCAGCCAGTGATTTCACCGTGGTTTATCAACTATTAAGCCTCACGGGTAACGCTTTTTTACGCATCAAAGTCGCCTTAATGGATGCCCAATTACGCATCGATAGCCAATGCACTTTGTGGCCTAACGCCAACTGGTATGAGCGCGAGTGCCACGATATGTTTGGCATTGATTTTGTTGGCCATCCCAATTTATACCCACTTATCATCCCCCCTACGTGGAAGGGACACCCTTTGCGTAAGGAACATCCTGCCCGCGCTACAGAGATGGAGCCGTTTAGCATTGATGAACAAATGCAAGACGAAGAACAAGAGGCCTTGCGCTTTGTGCCCGAACAATGGGGCATGAAACGCGAAGGGAAAAATACCGATTACATGTTTCTCAATATGGGCCCTAACCACCCTAGTGTGCATGGCGTATTCCGTGTAGCAGTGCAACTTAATGGTGAAGAAGTGGTGGATGCCGTGGCCGACATAGGCTACCACCATCGTGGTGCAGAAAAAATGGGTGAGCGCCAAGCTTGGCATACCTACATGCCCTACACCGACCGTATTGATTATCTGGGTGGGGTAATGAATAACTTGCCCTATGTGATGGGGGTAGAAAAGCTAGCTGGTATCAAGGTGTCCCAAAGGGTGGAAACCATTCGGGTGATGCTGTGTGAATGCTTCCGTATCCAAAGCCACTTTTTATTTTTTGGTACCTTTGCCCAAGACATTGGGCAAATGTCACCTATTTTTTATATTTTCACCGACCGGGAAATGCTGTTTGGTATTATTGAAGCCATCACCGGTGGGCGCATGCACCCAAGCTGGTTCCGGATTGGTGGCGTAGCACAAGACCTGCCCCAAGGTTGGGATGTAATGATGCGCAAGTTTTTAGCACGTATGCCCAAACGCTTAGATGAGTACCAAAAACTGGTATTGGATAACCGTATCATCAAACAACGCACAGTGGGTGTGGGCCGATACACCAGTGAAGAAGCCATTGATTGGGGCATTACTGGTGGTGGTTTACGTGCCACAGGTTACGATTGGGATATGCGCAAACGCATGCCCTACAGTGGTTACGAAAACTTTGACTTCGATATTCCCTTAGGCAGCAATGGCGATTGTTATGATCGAGCCATGGTGCGTTTACAGGAAATTCATCAAAGCCTGCGCATTATCCAACAGTGCGTAGACAATATGCCAGAAGGCCCCTACAAGGCCGATCATCCACTCACAACGCCGCCACCCAAAGAACGCACCATGCAAGATATTGAAACTTTGATTCATCATTTTGTGCATTCTAGTTGGGGCCCCGCCATACCAGCAGGAGAGGTGTGTTTGCCCATTGAAGCGGCCAAAGGTTTGAATAGTTATTACCTCGTCAGTGACGGCGGCACCACGTCCTACCGGACTCGCATCCGCACACCGTCCTTTGCCCACCTGCAAATGATACCCACCATGAGCCGCGGCATGATGGTGGCAGATATGATTGCCATCATTGCCAGCATTGACTTTGTTATGGCCGACGTAGATCGTTAAGGAGCAATTATGACACCGATAATCGCCACCGATGCAGCCTCCTCTAGTGCCGATTGGCGGCTACAAATTGAGGCCCTTAACGCCCATGAGGAAATGGAGATTGCTGCACAAATACAGCATTACCCGCAGCCTCAAGCTGCCACTATTGAGGCCTTAAAAATTGTTCAACAACATCAAGGCTGGGTGTCTGATGGTAAGTTAAAAGCCATCGCCCAGCGCCTGCAGATGAGCCCTGATGAAGTGGAGTCGGTGGCCACGTTTTACAATAAAATCTATCGACAACCCGTGGGCAGAACTGTCATTTCCCTGTGCGACAGTGTCAGTTGTTGGATTATGGGCTATCAAGGTTTGGCCCAAGCTTTGACCCAAGAATTGGACATTAGCTTGGGCGAAACGACGCCTGATGGCGCTTTGACACTCCTACCCACACCCTGTCTAGGGGCCTGTGACCACGCACCCGTGGCCATGATCGGTAACCAGCGGGCGCACCAACTCAGCCCCGCATCTGTGATCATCTTGGCGCAGCAGGCACGGGAGTCAAATTCATGAGCGAAAAGCCGGCCATGGTTAAGCCCACTACCCTGCCCTTAAGCCAAAACATTAAAGCCGACGGCAGTGTTACTAGTCTGGCTGAATATCAATCAAATTATGGCTATCAGGGTCTGGCTAAAGCCTTATCCATGAGCCCCACTGAAGTAGTGGATTGGGTTAAAGATGCTAATCTTCGTGGCCGTGGTGGAGCCGGATTTTCCGCCGGATTAAAATGGAGCTTTGTGCCACCATTGGCAAAATTACCAGGTCAGCGGTATGTCATTTGCAACGCCGATGAAATGGAACCTGGTACGTTTAAAGACCGTTGGTTGATGGAACATGACCCCCACCAGCTGATCGAAGGTTTGGCGATTGCCGCTTATGCGGTGCAGGCGCACTCGGCGTTCATTTTTCTGCGTGCCGATTACGACCTATGTGCCGAACGCTTGCAGCATGCTATTGATGAGGCACAAGCTGCTGGCTTGCTAGGTGAGCAACTTAATGAGGCTGGTTTTGGCTTGACCATGCTCTTACATACGAGTGCTGGCCGCTACATTTGCGGTGAAGAAACGGCCCTTATTAACGCCCTTGAAGGCAAACGCGCCCA
>Ga0209712_10002204_pt1 | contig 16243 bp, 11 predicted proteins | sample ArcOceMetagenome_FD_187443 | JGI IMG/M metagenome (GOLD analysis project Ga0209712, IMG submission 187443) | Marine eukaryotic phytoplankton communities from Arctic Ocean - Arctic Ocean - Greenland ARC118M Metagenome (SPAdes) (version 2) | ecosystem: Environmental > Aquatic > Marine > Oceanic...
CCTCACTTAGCGAACTAAGCTTGGCTGTTAGAACTCAATCTGTACGAGTGCCCACACAGATGATTGCTTTATATTGTTAAAGAACGTTGCGACGTTGTCGCTAGGGATGCGTATAATACATCCTTTATTTTTCGAGTCAATACTTTGTTTTCAAATTTCTTTTTAGAATCTTTAAAAGTAAAGTTTTACTTAACTCTCTGATTAACTCTTGCCTCGCTATGCGTTGGCGCCTGCCGTCTCAGTGGGGTCGCATTATAGGGATATTCGAGTGGGGGTCAACGTTTAATTCATGCTTTTTTAAATAAAAATACTTTTAGTACGAAAGGTATACAAATAAAGGGGTAGAGGGCGCTTTTAGCTTAAAAAACATGCATTTTTAATCTCTACTTAAATGCTAATACTCTATCAATATAAAAAGCGGAAAATAAAGCATGATATTTTCCGCTTTTTACAGAGTGGTTAATTAGCTGAAACTTCCCATACTGCGATAGAACCAGATATCTCATTACCTATGATAAGTAGTGGTTCGCCAGTTGCACTTTGTTCGCGTGGTATGAATGTCATTCCTTCTGGTGCTAGATCACCGGTAATTTCTGCACCAGCTATTAAACCTCGGTTATAAAAGTAGTCTTCAAATTGCACATCATATGGGTTAGTAATATCGTAAATCATGATCCCCCCCATACGCTCGAGTCCAATAAATGCAAAGGTGCGTTCGCCAATTGTACCTATAGTTAGCGCTTCGGGTTCTGCGCCTTTATCGTCTGAGCGTGTATCGCCTTTATTTTCATCTTCATTATTATTAAACGCTTCGCCATGAACTGATGCGGTAATACGCCCTATATCGTCTCCAGAATCAAACACCACAAGCCCATTACTGTCCCAAATGGTAAACGAACGTGCGCCATAGGCATAAAGCGATTCGTATTGACCGTCGTTATTAGTATCACCTTTAACCGTTGTCACTTTTAAGCGACCGATGTCGTTATCGTCGTTATTTAAGTAATCAAAATTAGCAGCAAGCGTTAAGTCTTCGACGCGGCTTTCATCTATGTAAGCAAGGCAACCATCGTCTTCGTCGAAATCTACGCCGCCTTTGGCTGCGCAATCTGCTTCATCGGTTGTATCAAAAAAGTATTCGCGTGCATCACCTTCATTAGCCGACACTATAAAGTTTGCACCTTTCCAGCTAAAGCTTGAAATTGTGTCTGGCTGATACATGCCATATAAGCCAGGGTATGATTTAAAATTAACACCGCCGTCTTTATCTGATGCGTCTATTTGTAAGCTAGACCAGTCTTTAAAGCCTAACCCTTTTAACTCAAGAGAGTTATCTTCTAAATTAACGATGGCTAGTGCGTTATTTTCTTGAATCGATACGTAGGCATATTTGTTATCTTTAGAAATACTGACGTACTCTGGCTCTAAGTCCATTGCTACGGTGGTATTGATTAGATTACCATTTATGGTGCGCCCTGTTGGATTAGCAAATATCAATCCGAGTGCTTCAAGTTCAGATTGCTTGTCGTTGTATGCTGAAAAATCAATATTGGTAGCATTGTCGGCAATTACACCATCATTAACATTGATAATGCTGATAGAACCCTGTGGATCAATACTATAGTCGCCGTTAGGTTCCCCTTCGTTGGCAACAACTACTTTTGCTCCATCATGGCTAAATGTAACCATATCGGGTAAAAAACCAGCCGTTACATTTTTTATAAATATTGGTGTATCGCCGCTTATGTCGTAAAAGGCAATTTGACCTGCCTCTCCAACACTTTTAGCAGCCATTGCTACAGCAAGTAATTTGTTATTTTCATCTATTGCTATGCTGTTTGCGTCACCGGGGGTGTTGTCGTTTAAGGTTAGTGTAATTGCCGTACTTAAGTTGGTTGTACTTACAATGCCCTCATTGTCTTGCACTAGAGCAGCTGTATCAAATGTGTCGGCAGGAATAATATTTACAACCGCAGAATCCCCCGAGCTATTAATAGCGTAAATCCATTTTTTTGATGCTTGATATGCGACTATTTCGGCAGCACCTTCAGGGCTTTGCGCATTGAGTACTGCTCGTCCTATTAGGTTAATAGTTAAAGCCGAATTTGCATTAGTGCCGTTAATTCCATTTTCACCTGCTGTACCTTGAGCTCCTTGTGCGCCATTTTGACCATCATCGCCATCTAATGAGCAACCAGTCAGCATAGATAAAAGTGAAAGCGCTATTATTGATTTTTTTAACATTGTAATTTCTCTTAGTGTGGTATTGGGTAAATATCAACACAGAGGTATTACAAAGTTGTGGCACTTTTAATAAAGCTTTTTTACCTTAAAAAACCAGCTGATAGGCTAAAGGTAAAATAAGCAACATACCCAATACATAACCCATTTTTTTAAGCGCTTTCGAATAGTTGTTTTTAATTTTAAGACCTAGCAAGGGCCTAATGATATCAATGCGCATTACCACTAATGTAATAGCTGCACACGCTCCCCAAGTACCCACTGTAATTAAAAATAACTCAACCACGGGGCCAAAACTAAAAGGTTGCAGCATAAAACATAAAATAATTAATACACTTTGATGCAATACATAAAAGGGAAACACCCAGCTATTTAGTGTGTTTAAGTAAGCTGCTTTAAAATTTAAAAAACGCTGCGCTAAGGTAAGCATGGTAAGTACACCAACTACTCTTTGAATATTGTATATTGCAGTCCACACATAGTTTGGTAAATCCAGAACATTTTGATACGCCAAAGCAATACACACATACAATAGAGTAAAGCTTATACACAAAAGCCAAAGGTATCGATTTAAACTTTTCCAAAAATAAGTGCTTTTAGCTAACAGGTACCCTGTAAATAAAAATATGAAGCCGCTTACTTCACGTACTGCATCACCCTTTAAATAATTATTAATAAGTAATATAACTATTACTAATAAGCCTGTGAGTATTGGGAATGATAGGTTTACTTTAACCGTATTTAATAAAGAAGAAAAAATAGAAAGCTTTGCTACTAATGAGTATATAAAAACAATAAGCATGAACTGCCATAAAGAACGTAAATACCATAAATGATTTACATCAACATGCGGCCATACTCCAGATTGGTAATTAACAAACATGCTATGACTGGTATCTAGAAACGCTAAATAAAACTGCCAGTACGTTATATCTATAACGCCTTGTTGATGCATTTCGGCATAAAGCTGAAAAGGCACAACTAACCATAACCCCACCAGCAGGGGGAGTAATATGAAAATAGAACGCTTTAAAAAAAATAAGGCACATAATTTATAGCCACTTACTTTATCAAGCATAAAACGAAGTGCTACCCCTGATATAAACCAAATAAGCAGCATTCTCCAAGGGGAAAACAGCAACATAAAATACTCTACATGTTCAGACGTATAATTACTTTTAAAATGAAACCCCCAATTTTGGCTATACAACATACTTATGTGATAAAAAATGAGAGTCGCAAATGCAATTACTCTCAACCAATCAATAGAGTAATGCCGAGAGTGTGCAGATTGTATTGCGTTTAATTGAGTACTCATACGTTAACCAATGTGTTTGTGATACCGGTAGTTAACTTAAAATTACTCGCAAAAACTATACATAAGTGCTTATATTACAAGCAATAGTGATAAAAGGTGGTATACAGGGATAGCTGTCGCCTACAAATATAAAAGCACACATAATGAACCTTCAACACTTTCAACGTTTTCAAACTTTTTATGCCTCGTTACTTCTGTTTAGCTACGTTGTAATAAACAATACGGTTAATGCGACAACTCAAATAATGGAGGCGCAAAGAGACGGCGCACTTCCTTTTTTAATATGGGAGCCGTTTGTATGGGAATATTCAAGTGCGTTTAGCACGTTACTTATATTTCCGGCTGTAGTGTGGCTATTAAAAAAAGTACCTTTTAATTGGCATAATATTGCGCTTTCGCTGTGCACTTACTTTGTAGCGTCTATTATTTTCAGCGTATTCCATATTAGTGTAATGGTTGGAGGACGGAAGCTCATTTATTGGTTGAACGAACTTCACTACAACTTTGGCCTCAGCTGGTTTGAATTTTTATATGAATACCAAAAAGATGCGATAAGCTTTTTATTCTTTATTACCCTTATTAAAGTTTATCAGTATATTGTTAAACAGTTGTTGGGAGAGGCCTCGTCTATTGATGAAGGTGCGCAACACAGTACTGATACTATTAATCGCTTATTAGTTAAAAAGCGGGGTAAAGAATTTATTATAAAAATTGACGACGTGGATTGGCTTGAATCTTCAGGCAATTATGTAAACTTACATATTGGTACGTCCATTTACCCTTTAAGAGTGACGCTCACTGAATTAAGTAAACAACTAGAAGTGCAGGGCTTTTGTAGGATTCATCGAAGTCATGGCGTAAAACTCGATAAAGTAGAATGCATTACACCACTCTCCAGCGGCGACAGCGAAATAAAACTAACTACAGGTAAAGTGCTCAACCTTTCAAGGCGTTATAAAGAGCAATTTAAACTTAAGCTGCAATAAAAAAGGCTACCTAAGTAGCCTTTCAATATTATTTTTTAACTGGTCGTTTCCAGCCAGTTAAATTACGTTGCTTTGAACGTGCTATTGCCAGCTGCTCGTCTTCAACAGTGCTAGTGATCACAGAGCCTGCTCCCACAGTTGCAGTAGAACCAATGTTTACAGGAGCAACAAGTGATGAGTTAGAGCCAATAAAAGCGTTATCGCCAATAATGGTTTTTGCTTTATTAACACCATCGTAGTTACAAGTAATAGTGCCTGCGCCAATATTCACCTTTTCGCCAATTTCAGCATCACCTAAATAACTTAAGTGATTAGCTTTAGAGCCTTTACCTAAGCGGGTTTTTTTCATCTCAACAAAGTTACCAATGTGAGAGTCTTCTTCCATTACCGCACCTGGGCGAAGGCGTGCATAAGGGCCAAGTGTACATTTAGCCGCTACGCTTGCATCTTCAATAAGGGTATTCGCTTTTATTATAACGTTATCGCCTATGGTACAGTTTTTAAGTACACAGTTAGGGCCTATTTGTACGTTATTACCAAGGGTTACATTCCCTTCAAAAATAACGTTTATATCAATTAATACGTCTTCGCCTGTTTTAACGTCGCCACGAACATCAATACGGGCAGGGTCGGCTAGGGTGGCACCATTTAACATTAATTCTTCTGCTTGCCACGCTTGGTAAGCGCGCTCTAGGCCGGCAAGTTGTACGCGGTTGTTTGCGCCTTCAACTTCCATTGCATGATCTGGTTGAGCCGATGTAATTTCTACACCTTCACTGTGCGCCATTGCCACTATATCAGTTAGGTAGTATTCACCTTGCGCATTATTGTTAGATAAGTTGCCTAACCAGGTTTTTAACAGTTTGCCATTAACCGCCATAATACCGGTGTTTACTTCGCTAATTAGTAACTGTTCTGCACTTGCATCTTTTTGCTCAACAATACCTACAAGCTTGCCACTTTCACGTAGCATACGACCGTAGCCATTTGGATTAACCAAGTTAACGGTTAATACCGCTAGCCCATTTTTAGGTGTTGCAGCTAATAAGCGCTCAAGCGTTGATTGCTTAGTTAAAGGAACATCGCCGTATAAAACCAATACAGTATCGTCATCGTTAATATGAGGGTTTGCTTGTGCAACAGCATGGCCTGTACCAAGTTGCTCTGCTTGCAGTACCCAATTAACATCATTATCGGCAAGTTGTTGTTGTAATAGTTCGCCGCCGTGTCCATAAACTAAATTAGTGGTTGTTGCACCCAGTGCCTTTGCGTTATCAATAACATGCTGCACCATAGGTTTACCTGCCACTTTATGCAGCACTTTTGGTAGAGCAGAGCGCATACGAGTACCTTTACCCGCAGCAAGAATTACAGTAGTTAGAGCCATTAAAACAATTTCCTTTTTCCGTTGTTTTAGTTAACAAGTCTGTTTATGCAGAAGATTACGTAAGTCACGCCCTGTGCAAATACTCAGTAAACTAATTTGCTAGTACTGAATCTTGACTGAAAAACACACTTAATTTAATGGCGTTATTGTAGCGGGGATTGAAGGAATATATAAGCGCGTTTAAAGATATTACTTCCCTAAACGCAATTTTTTACTTAGCTTTATCCATTGAAAAATATTTTCGCCTTAACAAGTCATGTATTACAAATTCTTGTTCTCTGCCGTAAGCTTTAAACATTCGGTTATTGTGCATATGTAAAAGCGAGCCTAAAAGAGAGTCTCGGGTGCAATTAAGTTTATTTTCTTTGATGAGCTCAACTAAAGCTTTAACTACTGGTTCAGCATCTCTTTGCCATTCTTCAAATAACTTAAAAATAAACGTTTGTATTTCATCGGGCTCACCAGTATCAGCAGTATTTAAATTTTTAAAGTCGTCATTTAACTGCGCTTGATATTCTCGAAAACGATTACCTAATTGCTTACGTAAAATACTGTTTTCATTAAACTCATTACCAAAACCATCTCGTAAATGGCTGATCAGCTTTAACCGTTCATCACTGCTGTAATCAAATAGATTAAGCAACCTATGAGTATAGTTTAGCGCTATACGCCAACGTATATCTTCACCGCAGTCATCTACTAGTAAACAGGTCTTTGCAATTAACGAGCTGTCATACATAAATAAAGATTCAACTAAATCTATAGATTCAGGGCCTCCATAGCGTTCAACTTCTCGCTCATAAGTCATTAGCTCTACTTTATGTAACTCACCGCTTTCGATCATTGGATCAAGTAAGTTATTTAATGTAGGTAATAACTGACCACATAATATGTTTGGTTCTCCATGAAAACGAACCCTAATATGCCAATCTGGATCTGAATATCGAATAAAAAACCATTTGTTAAAAAAGTCTTTATTCGACTCAATAAGCGGAAGTAATTTCTCACTCAAAAGTTGCTCAACTAAAGAGTTACCACTATAAATCTTTAAACTAAGCCACTCAGAACCTGCACTAAATCTTCTTTTAATCGGCGCCGCAGATATATTTTCAAGAGGCTTATCAACAAAATGTTTATGCACTTTTGCTGCTGTGTTTCTAAAAGGCACTATTACTTCATTATTATAATGATGCCCAAACTCATCTCTTACACGAGAGGAGAAGCTTGAAGATAAAACCTCCTTCAACTCAACCTTAGTTTGCCCTTTAGTCTCAGCGAGTAAAATTTCAAACATATCAGAGTTTCGTAAGTCCAACTGCAAAACATTATCAAACATTGCGTAGCAAACTTGTGCGTCTAACTGGTAAGTAGTGAAGAGTGTATTTAGCTTGTCTAAATCTAGTTGACCATCAATTAAAGCTGCTTGTAGGTGTTTCCTATCAACGCGCCATGTTTTTTCACTCAGCACTAAATTATCTAACATTATACGTGGAACAAAACTATGCCTAGATGTACTTTGCGGCATAGAAAAGTGAGGAGGGCGTCCGTCTTGATGTTGTAACATACACAAAAACTTATAAGCACTAAGGCTACGCGATGAATAGTTGTGCGCACAGGACAAACGAGGCACTACTTGTTTATTTAATCGCTTACTCCAAAGCTTAACATGCTGGCCTTCAACCCATACATATAAATCGCTTAAATGTATTTGATACTCCTCATTTAGGCTACTATCTGCCATAAATACAATTTCATATTCACGTAAATGAGGGCGAGCAATAACATTACCTGGCCGCCCTTCTGGCATATGTACAACTTCAGCAAAAATAACATCGGGTGAATGCGCTTGCTCTTGTTTTAACTCCTCTATCACTGCATTTTTTAAACTTTCATCTAAGTGACAAAAGCGACCTAATAAATTTGCTGATGATGGCCCATAACAACCATTAAACTTAAAAACCGGGTTTTTGTTACCATCTTCATAAAGACTTAACATAGCAGCAAAAGAACTAGGATAACTTTTTGTAGCATCTTTGTTCCGTATTTTACTTTTCAATTCTTTACTTGTTAGCACAATACTATTCTTATGACGATTCGCAGGAAGACTAACAGCGTCTTCAATGATTGAGTCTATTAAGCTTATATCTGCTGAAACTTGCTGCTCACTTGCTCTTCGCGCAAGATTCAGTCCTGCAACTAAAGGTGCCTCATAACCTGTCTCATTCGAAATCCCAATCCCCGTTTCATCGTCCAAAACTACATTAAGTGGAACAAACTGACCTTCAAACCGTTCATCAAACTTAGTAATGAATTGCGACAGTGGATTGTGATTCGCACTAATACTTAAACCAGCAATTAATTCAATTTGCATTTTTAAGCGATTAACTTCAACTTCACTGAGTTGGCATGATATAAAACTACGGTAACCATCAGACTGAAATAGTTTATTTTCCTCAACTTTAACAGGCAATTTTGCTAAATGTGAAAAAAGCTTTTTATAAGGTATTATTTCGCCTGATTTGTCTATATCAATTAACTCTAACTGTTCTAAAGCTTCAGTTAAACAGTCTACTATACTCTGCTCTTTAATATTTTTAATAGATTCTAATAATGCATAATCAGGTGAACATCCTGTCAAAGGTAGTGGTATATCAGCCAAAAGCACACTTTCATCAATTAAACCCTGAATATATAACTCTACATCGCCTTTATTAGCCTCAGGATATTTTTTACAAAAAGCCTCACATAAGTTATTAAAACTAATACCTATACGGGCTAAAGCTAAAACAGAATGAAAGTACTCATCACTTTCGATCGCGCTTAAACGGTATTGCATTGTGTGATTTGAAAAGTACATTTCTATATAGCGGCATTGCTCAGCAATATAATAATGTGAAGTGTTTGGCTTATATTTAAGCGTATTTGACCGTGATTTATTTTTAATAAAATAGTCTTTTAGTGCATTTAGATAAAACACATCTAAGCGAGTTTTTCGGCTATCCTCCTCATAATTACCCACTATTAAATTTGTAGTTTCGGTAATACCTCCTTTACTTAAACCAGAGAATAAACCAAATGGTGTTGGCCTTGAAGACATTCGAATCATATATTTTATTAGTGCATGTGAAACCTTCTTACTTTGCTTTGCATAAGGCTTCTCAATCCATTGTGTTATGCGCTCCAGTAAAGAAGGGCTTGCTAGATAAATAGCCTCTTTTACGCCATACATAGCTAACCAGTTTTTAAGTATTTCATTAGTATCGGCTTGCTCAGCACTAAATCTTAGGAGCTGTTCATTACTTAGCCGTGGTACACGCACAACGAAGAACTGGGCACTTTTTATTTTACTCGACATAATAACTTTTCCTTTACTTCTTATGCCATTAATAAGCAATCAGCCCAATTAGGCTCATCTGTTAATACACCTAGAAGTACCAATCCAATTCCCGAGTATCCAGTTAAAAAGCTGAAATCTTCATAACTTTTATTCTCTATTAAATCATATGCATACAAACTGGAAACGCCTTCTTTTTTATATTTTTCTAAGCCATATTGTAACCAGTCTTGTACAGCTTGATATAACTTTGGGTGTGGCATTATTTTATTTAGTAGCTGAAAAATTATCACTAACCCAAAATAACCATGGCAAATTCCAGCATCGTATATAAAACCCGATTTTGCATCCCGCTTAGCCGCATGCAATGCAATATTTAAAGCTCGTTCAACATAATGTGGGTTATCTATAGCCTTCCCTACACGCGCAAGCGTCAATGCTATTGTTAAATCTCCATAGCACCAGCCAAGGCGAGACTCATGCATTTCACCAGCACAATTACCAAAGCAAGAACCATCAGTAAGAGACTTACTTTGATTGCACAATAACCAATCACAACTACCTATCAATAATTGCCGCACTTGCTTTTCTAAGGGTGGGATTTGAAGGGCTGGTAACAATGCAGCAATAATACCCGGTACACCATGAGCAAAGCCAAGATTAAATTCAGAAAAGGTTTCATCTCGTTTTTCAAAACGAAAAGCAGATTCAATAGGTTGAGACCATGAAATTTGACCATTTTCAAAATAAGTTGCCTCAGCAGCTAACTTAGCTACCACTTTGCTATAGAGATCTTTTTGATTTGAGAATAGATGACGCTTACTAATATAAGGAATGAATCCACTTAAACCTAAAACTATTTCAATCTCACCACTCAAAATACCATCGTGTGTTAAAGAATTCTTAAATAGTGAGTCTATATCGTCGAGGAGTTCACTATCATATTGTTGACTTTCAGATTGGCTAAGATATTCAACTAACCATGCTTGTCCTGCTAAACCGTTATTTAATTCAAGTGACTGATGCTGTAACTGCTCTTGCAGTTTTTCAAATGCATCTAAAAAAAACTCTTCATCTACATAACTTTTACTGAATTTATATGCATTATATAAAAACAATAAGTACCCAGATAGCCCACTGAACAGCCCACTTTTAGACTCCTTCGTTAGATTATCAGAAACTTTTTTAGATAAAGTTTTTATTATTGATTTAACTTCATTATGTTGCGAATGCGATACTAGTTTGTTTTTTTTCATAGTTCCTTCTGTCTGAAAATATGCCTACATAACTCTACCTGATTAAATGTAAGAAAGTTGATAATAAAATTTATACAAAAACATTGAAATAAGCATTAATTTAACATACTGTAATTTTACCCTTATAAGGGTACGAAAATATTTTACAAAATTAAAGGATTTAAAAATGAATTTAAAATTAAATAAGAAAAAAATGAAAAGTTTATCAGCAGACTTCAACTCAATCCCAGCAGAAGTCACTCCTAAAGTAGCTGGTGGGGTAGAGTACCCTGGATACTCTAACGGTTGTGGAGCAACAAGAGACATACAGTGTAATATAAACTCTGTTAAATTTTGTAACCCAAAATAGAATACCTAACTTTATTAGGCACATTAAATTGTGCCTATTTTATTTAGAAAACAAACTAATCTCCCTATCCGCTGAAACAATAGTTTCCTTTCTATGAGCAATTATTACCCTAGTTATATCTAGCTTACGTATAGCTTGGTTAATATCTAATTCTAGAGAAGTATCCAAATGACTGGTTGCTTCATCCATAAATAAAATTTTTGGCTGCTTATATAAAGCTCTCGCCAATATTATTCGCTGCTTTTGTCCACCAGACAAACTTGACCCCATATCACCAATTAAACTATCGTACCCCATTGGCATTCTATTAATATCTTCATGAATTGAAGCTAATTCGGCACAGTGTATAACTTGCTCCATATTTAATTGTGTGTCAAAAAAAGCTATATTATCTGCCACTGAGCCTGTCAATAATTCATCATCTTGCATTACTGCAGCAATTTGCTGGCGATATTGCCGAGCGCCCATTTTATCAAGCGTTACACCGTCAATTAATATTTCGCCGCTTTTGGCTTTAATCAAACCAAGCATTAACTTCAATAGTGTTGATTTGCCACAACCGGAAGGCCCTGTTATCGCAACAGACTCACCGACTTTAATGCATAAGTTTAAATTATTTAAAACATCAGGGGTACCATCAGAGTAAGAAAAACATAGGTTTCTAACCTCAATACTACCTTCAATTTTATGCGGTTTGACCTGTTTTGGTTGTAAATTCTCTTTTTCAGTTAAAGCAATATCTGCAATACGCTCAAAATGTAAACCGAGCACTTTAAACTCAATAAGTTTTTCAATTAGGTTCGCTGTTTTATCCATGAATTGGCGTTTATACGACATAAACGCAAACAACATTCCTGTACTAAAACCACCTTCAATCACTAAATGTGCTGCTAAATAAATAACAACAATGTTTTCGATACCGAACAGTGCTCGGTTTATTGCTTCGTAACCAATTTGATAGTTACCTAAACGTATACTTTGGTTTATAGAGTGTGCATTCCTATTTTGCCATTGTCCTTCGCGTTTAACTTCAGATCCAAATAATTTAATAGTTTGAATACCTCGCACCGTTTCCATAAAGTTAGAGTTTTCCTCTGCTCGAGCAACAATCTCTTGTTCACTGATAGTACGAAATGGCTTATACATCGCGATACGAATACCTGCATAAGCTAATACAGCAACCACTACAACAGCTGAAAGTGTAGGACTATAAAAGAAAATCATTGCTAAAGTAATAATAGCCATTAAACCATCTATTATCGCTTCAATGACGCCGGTGGTGAGCAACCGTTTTACTTCCTGTAATGAGCTAAAACGCGAGACTACATCACCCATATGCCGTTTTTCAAAATAAGAAAGCGGTAAACGTACTAAATGATGAAATAAATTGGCCCCTAGCTGTATATTCATTTGACTACCAAAGTGCAACAAGGAAAAACCTCGTAAAGCATTAGTGGCAATTTCAAACATCATCACTAAAAAAAAACCGGCAGCAAGAACCGTTAGTAAGGATGTATCCGAGGTTAGTATCACATCATCAATAACTAGTTGAATATAATATGGTGCCGCTAAAGTGAAAACTTGCAATAACAAAGATAAGCTGAATATTAATATCAATGATTGCTTTAATCCTGTTATTCGACTCCAGAAATCGGAAAACTTTAATGTCGGTTTAGTTACTTGCCTTTTGAAGCTTTTCGTTGGGGTAAGCTCTAATGCAATACCTGTAAAGTGTTTAGATGCGTCTTCAAGGGTTAGTGTTTTTTCTCCTGAAGCAGGATCATGAATAACAATACGCTTATCAGTAGCTTTTTTTAGAACAACGAAGTGGTTCATATCCCAATGTAAGATACAAGGTGTTTGCAGCGCATCTAAATCTTCTGGTTCAATACGTAATGGCCGCGAGGAAAGCTCTAACTTTTCAGCAAACTGCATAATATCAAGAAGCGTTGCGCCTTCTAAAGAAATACTAAAACGCTGCCTCAGCGAAACTAAATCGCTCTGATAACCATGGTATGCAGCAATCATTGCCAAACTAGCTAAGCCACATTCAGCCGCCTCCGATTGTAAAATGATGGGTAAAGATGCTCGCGACCAAAACTGCAATTTATTCACGGGTAAATCTTCATCGGTATCCATAATAAGTTAAATTCCTATAGGTGTTATTACAACTGACCTTTAATACTAAATACAGGGTCAAATAACCAGCGTAATAATGAGCGCTCTTCAATAATAATATCAGCATCAAGCGTCATTCCTGCACGCAAAAAAGTTGCTTTTCCATAAGCTTGAATACTTTGCTCATGTAAAGTAACAATAACACGATATGTTGGCTGCGTTATTAATCCTGGAGTGTAGGTCTCTTCTGGGAAAATAACACTATTACTTATTTCTGTAATTGTGCCATTAAACACTCCAAACCTCTCGTGAGGAAAAGCATGGTAGCGCAAACGAGTCTCTTGACCTATTTGAATAAAACCAAAAGCAGAGGTAGGTACATAAATAACAGCCTGCATTTTACTATCACTAGGTAGCATAGTGAGCAAGTTTTGCCCATGAGTAACACTTTTACCTGTTTTAACTAATATGCCGCTGACTTGGCCTGCAATTGGTGCTCGCAACTCACTCATTCGCTGCTGCTCTACAGAAGAAAGTTGTATTTGTATGTCTGCTTTTTGTGATTCTAACTTCGATCTTTTTTGACTTTGTTCCATTGGTAACTTTTTCAGCCGAGATTCAAACTGTTTAATTTGGCTAATTATTGTAAGTCGCTCTGATTCGATATTTGATGACTGCTGTTTTAGCGACAATAAAGTGTCTTTTTGTCGCTGTAACTCCAGTTCAGAAATATACCCTGTCCCTTTTAATATACTTATTTGTTTAACTATTTTTTGATTTAACTCCAAGCGTTCACTATATATCTCAAACTGGTTATCAAGCTCTGTTAATTTAGCTATTGCGTTGTGCTTTTGCTCTTCAAGCTCTAATAAATCTATACTGCTCTGGCTCTTTTGTTGTGATAATTGTGATTCTAAGTTTTTCAGCTGAAAATTATATTGATTTATTAATGTTTGATTAAGCTCTGTAGGTTGTTTTGAATACTTAGCTGAACCGATACGCAAAATAGTCTGTCCAGCTTTAACATACTCACCTTCTCTAACTAATAGATCCGAAATAACTCCCGCTTGCGATGCTTGCAGACGCAACAATCCGGTGGTTGGCTCAATTACCCCTGTTACTCGTTCTTTACGGGTGTAGTTTCCAGCAGCTAAAAAGCATAAACTAATTAACACAGTTACAATAATTAATAATGTTAACACTTTAAAAACAGGTGGCTGCACCAAAGAAACAGGCCCTTCTAAACGATGACGTTTATTTTCTAGCACTTCTTTGCGAAATAGGTCTTCCATTACGATTTGATTTTTTATAAGTTTGATTCAATTTACCATGTGATTTTATAAAAAGAAATGAACTTTAAGCACACCTATTAAGTTTAACAATGTATTTTTTTTCAATAAGATAAACTTCAAAATAATTATATTTATCTATAAAAAGAAAAAGCTTACTATTGATTCGAATTTAAACAACAGGAAAATAAAAATGAAACTATTTTTAAAGAAGAAAAACATTAAATCTCTTAGCGAAGACAAGCTCAACAGACTTCAGCCTTTGAATGCAAAATACACAAATGCTATTAATGGTGGTGCTAGTGCTACATCTCCAACTGTTACCTCTTTGGAAGTAGCTATCACGATAACCCTTATTCCAATTACGCAGGGCCACTAGTTATTGTATTGCTTGGTGATGGTATAAAATTTTAAATATGTCCTTTATAACTAGATATGATAAGTAAGACCTACATCGTAATTGTTTACACAAACTGTTTATAAAAGGTTTTAATTTTTAGATATCATGCCTTAATCAAGCACAAAAAAGCCCACTTTAAAGTGGGCTTTTTATAAACCAGATAGGCTTACTTTTTACGTAATTGCTGAATAACACGTAATTGTGCTACCGCTTCAGCTAGTTGCATTGCCGCTTGATTGTAATCAAGCTCTGACGATGCACCTTTTGCCATTTGCGCTTCAGCGTCACGTTTAGCTTGCTCTGCAGCTTGTTCGTCTAGGTCTTCACCACGAACGGCTGTGTCTGCAAGTACGGTCACTATGTTCGGTTGAACTTCTAGTGTACCGCCAGCAATATAGATGAGTTCTTCTTCACCAAATTGCTTAACTAAACGCACCATACCAGGTTTAAGGGCAGTTAGTAGTGGCGCGTGACCGGCATTAACACCAAGCTCACCTTCACTACCAGATACTTGAATCGATTCAACCAAACCAGAAAACAAGTTCTGCTCTGCGCTTACTACGTCAAGATGTACAGTCATAGCTGCCATACTACCCTCCTAATTACATGCTTTTGGCTTTTTCTTGAGCTTCTTCGATAGAGCCAACCATGTAGAACGCTTGCTCTGGAAGGTCATCAAACTCACCGTTTAAAATGCCTTTGAAGCCAGCAATTGTGTCTTTAAGTGAAACGTATTTACCTGACGCACCTGTAAATACCTCTGCCACGAAGAACGGCTGAGATAGGAAACGTTGGATTTTACGTGCACGAGATACAAGTTGCTTATCTTCGTCAGAAAGCTCGTCCATACCTAGGATTGCGATGATGTCTTTAAGTTCTTTGTAACGCTGAAGAACTGTTTGAACGCCACGCGCTGTATCGTAGTGCTCTTGACCAATTACTAGTGGGTCAAGTTGACGTGAAGATGAATCAAGTGGATCTACCGCTGGGTAAATACCAAGTGATGCGATATCACGTGAAAGTACTACTGTTGCATCTAAGTGAGCAAACGTTGTTGCTGGAGATGGATCCGTTAAATCATCCGCAGGTACGTATACCGCTTGGATTGATGTGATTGAACCCGTCTTAGTAGATGCGATACGCTCTTGAAGTACACCCATTTCTTCAGCTAGTGTAGGCTGGTAACCTACCGCTGATGGCATACGACCAAGTAGTGCTGATACTTCTGTACCCGCAAGTGTGTAACGGTAGATGTTATCTACGAAGAAAAGTACGTCGCGACCTTCGTCACGGAACTTTTCAGCCATAGTAAGACCTGTTAACGCTACGCGTAAACGGTTACCTGGAGGCTCGTTCATCTGACCGTATACAAGCGATACTTTATCAAGTACGTTTGAATCGTTCATCTCATGGTAGAAATCGTTACCCTCACGAGTACGCTCACCAACACCTGCGAATACTGAGTAGCCGCTGTGCTCGATTGCGATGTTACGGATAAGTTCCATCATGTTTACGGTTTTACCAACACCGGCACCACCGAATAAACCAACTTTACCACCTTTAGC
>Ga0209712_10002205_pt1 | contig 16242 bp, 11 predicted proteins | sample ArcOceMetagenome_FD_187443 | JGI IMG/M metagenome (GOLD analysis project Ga0209712, IMG submission 187443) | Marine eukaryotic phytoplankton communities from Arctic Ocean - Arctic Ocean - Greenland ARC118M Metagenome (SPAdes) (version 2) | ecosystem: Environmental > Aquatic > Marine > Oceanic...
TAAAAATGAACAAAAAATAAAGGATAAGGGAGGAGAATTTACAGAATCTTTATCTTTTAATATTCCGAAAAGTAATAATCAGACGATTCAGAAAGGAAATATCAATTATCTACTACACAAAGCTCAAGATAATCGAATCATTATCGTTGGAAGAGAAGTAGAAAATGCGGCTGCCATATTTTCATTATTTTCTTATATGTTCTGTTTGTCTTTGACATTATTTTCAATAATTTTAGTGTCTAACCGATTAGCAGAAAACTTGCCAGGCGGGAGTTTCTTAGATGTTCGATTGCCATCTTCCCTGCGAAACAAAATCCAAAATAATGTTGTGGCCATTGTTGTACTTGCATTTATTGGTATTGGGGTAACGACGGTTTTCTATTTCCGCTCAGAAGCACAAGATTATCATGCAGGAAGATTAGGTAGAAAAGCACGAGCTGTTAATGAAACATCAAAGTATGAAATGGATAAAACTAAAGATTCATTTTATTTACCGGATATTATCGCTCTATCTCAAATCCACAGTCTTGATGTCAATTTATATGATTTTGATGGGGAGATAATTAACTCTTCACAACCAGAAATTATCACCAAAAATCTATTGTCAAGAAGAATGGATCCTGTAGCTTTTCACGGTATCTATAATTTAAAAAAGGAACTAGAATATAGGAAAGAGCAAATTGGAAATTTGCGATATAGTGCCGCGTATATGCCTGTCAAACGAGGGGATAAAATCGTTGCGTTTATTGGTTTACCATATTATACAGAGGTCGAAAACTCTCGAAAAGATATCGGTCGATTTATGGGTCGATTGCTGAATGTTTATGTTGTAATTTTCATTATCGCAGGTATTGTTACCTTTTTCCTTACCGGACAAATTACCAATCCTTTGGATAAGCTGAGCAAGCAGATGCAAAACGTAAAATTGGGACAACATAATGAAGCACTTCAGTGGGGAACACAAGATGAAATTGGTCTTTTAATTGAGGAATATAATAAAATGTTGAAGGAGTTAGAGAAAAGTGCGAACTTACTGGCGAGGTCAGAACGAGAAGGTGCTTGGCGTGAAATGGCGAAACAAGTCGCCCACGAAATCAAAAATCCTTTAACGCCAATGAAGCTACAAATTCAGTTTTTGCAGCGTGCTTATAAGTCAAGACCGGAGGATATTGGTCCGCTATTGAAGCGAACAGCCTATACGATGATTGAGCAAATTGATGGTTTGACTCGTATTGCTTCTGACTTTTCGAATTTTGCTAAAATGCCGACTGCTTATAATGAATATTTACAATTAAATACGATTGTAGAATCTGTTTATCAATTATTCTCAAAGGAAGAAACTATTCTTTTAACGATTGACTTGACGAAAGAAGACTGCACAATTTTTGCAGATAAAAATCAAGTTATTCGAGTGTTGAATAATATTATTAAAAATGCAATTCAAGCGATAACTTTTGCAATTGCCTACGAAAGAGAAGGACAAGTCGATATTAAATTAACAAGAAAAGGCGATGTTGCGATTGTTTCGGTGAGAGATAATGGTTCAGGAATTCCAGAAGATAAACGTAAAAAGGTTTTCGTTCCTAACTTTACAACGAAAAGTTCGGGAACTGGTTTAGGGTTGGCAATGTCGAAAAATATTGTGGAAGCAACCGGAGGAAAAATCTATTTTAAAACAGATACAGATATCGGAACCGTTTTCTTTGTGGAAATTCCAATCACGGAAAAAGAAAATTAAGCATTTGAATTAGGAATAATTTCACCACTCAAATGATAAAATTATTCCTAATTTCAAATCCCTAACGCTTCATTAAAAATGTTACATTTCAAAAAAAGCAACACTTCCTCCAACCCAATCTTTATCTTTATTAAAGCGAACGCCAACCATTTCGCCACGACTTAATCGAGCTAAATTATTGACCAAATAAGGTCTTGAATCGCCGCCATCCCAAAGCATCAACATTCTGATTTCACACTTTACAGGGTCAGAAGGAGAATCTACAACTGGTGCATATTCTACTTTTTCTTGTAAAATGAAATTCTGAGGATTTTCGATTTCGTCCAAATCTGCTTTTGTAATATTCAATTTCACCCCAGCACCAGCGAATGAATACAACGGTTTCAAAACATAATTTTCTAAATCTTCCGGATACGATTCCAATTCATTTAAAAAATAACATTTAGGAACATATTGACTATCTGATAAAAGTGGCATCGTATATTTACTAATTCTGAAGAACCAATTCGGATGACCAACCCACTCTACATTATATTCTTTCGTAAAATCAAATTCCATTTTTAAATCATCACGTTGCAATAATTCATCAAAAATGACACGGTGAAAAATACGTTCAACCTTTACTTTTGAGCCATCATCCTCAAGATAAAATAAATCTTTACCTTCTACTTTCAAGTCTGTAACACAGACGATTTTGAGACCTAACTTATCCTCTGCTGCCAGAAAATCAATATAAGTTGTCTGCTCGACAGGGTCAACCTCTAATAATATAACTGATTTAGGATCCGCATTTCCGATGATTTTTTCACGTAACAACTCGATGTAAGAATCCGGGTTCAAACCACCGAAATAAGAACTCATGTTCTCTGGTACAACGAAATTTTTGCGATAGGCTTTCGCCAATAAATCTTGGAAGAAATACAACGATGGAAAACCTTGAACTTCAATTAACTTTGGAATTAAGTCCCCATTTTTATCTTTGGTAATTCCAAAATCCATTTGTACAAAAAGGGAGTGATTAGACTCATTCGGTACATGAACTTCAATAGATTTTTCGGTCATTTCCATAAAATCAGGACGAATGATAACGTCACTAATTTCATCACAAGCATCGATTAATCGTTGTTTTAAATCATTTGGTATGAATAAAGGCGACTCCGCAATTCTGAATTTTGGCTGATAACTATACGCTTTGTATATATCCTGCAAAAATGCTTCGTATTTTTCTGGAGTAAATGCTTTGTTGTAAGCGCTGCGTATTTCCGACATGACGAAAATTTATTGTCCTTTTGAGTAAAAGAGGTTAGATATTATTATTAAAAAAATAAAGGTTAGATTTTGAATGTTTGAAAATAGAAAAAAGCATTGATGCGTTTAAATCTAAAATACATTGTCTAAATATCTAACACCTACTGGCTAACATCCAACTTAAACCATCTGCAAATTTACAGCTTTGGCTTTATTTATTTTCCAAATTGCATCCTTCATGAATTTAGGCAAAACAGTATCGTGTGTCAAACCCATTTTATCAGGATGATGTAAATCATCAATCATTCCTTGGTACTTTTCCTCACCATAAGTCTCTACGATATGGAGTTCTTTATCTATTTCTCTAAATCGTTTTAACATACCAATAGGATCCGCTTCTGGATGAAATTGCGTTCCAAAAAATTCTCTTGAAAAACGAATCGCCATGATTGCACGTTCTAATTGAACGTGAGGACGAATCTTTTCTAAAACTAATATTTTTGCACCAATTTCATTAATTGCTTCTACATTTGGCTTCAATACTTGCCAATGTCTAAAATCTGCCACATGAAAAGGATCCGGCAAAGAATTTAAGTAAGCATCTGCTTCGCCATCTTCTGTTTTGTGAACAGGAAATGTACCGAAAGACATAGAACGACGAGGATGTATTTCCGCTACTCGAAAATGATTCGTAATCATCTGAAAAGAATGACAGATAAAAAAGGCATATTTTTTCATCGAACTTCCCGATAAATTGTGTGCCCAAAGCTTATCAATCAAGTTATAATATTGTACATCCCAAATACCATCCCCTTCTAATGGATCACCAGGTCCACCAGAAGAAATATAAACATCCCAACTTAAATCAGGAATTTCATTTTTGAAACGTACCTCAAAAACTTGCCATTCTATTTCATCCTTGAAATCTTTCACGATCTCTACAATATTCGCCAGTCCCAAATTTGGGACGTTATTATTCATGTCTAAAACTGCAACTCGTACCATATCGTTGATTGTTGAACTGGTATAATAATTTGATTATCAATAAGTAATAATCAAACCATCATACCAGTTATAACAATTTATAAAGATTTCGCCTGACTAGCCCAATCGTCACGTTTTCCACGACCTTTGAATGCGGACAATAACGAATCTACTAAATCATATTCTGTATCGGTCATTTTGCCAACTTGTACAAAAGTGTAAATTCCGATTTCGTTTAAAATTCCTTCTAATTTTGGTCCAATACCTTTGATTTTTTTCAAATCATTTTTATCAGCAGCCTTCGCAGTTCCTATATTTGCTAATAAAGTTGCTCTTGCATCTTTGCCTTCAACTTTCTTAGCTGTATTTTTAGCCGCTGCCTTTTTAGGTATTACCTTTTTAACAGCTTCTTTAGTTTCAGCTTCGTCGTTACCATTACCTTCCTCGAATAATTCTTCGATTTCCTCAATGATTTCTTCGATTGCTTCCTCTGCTAATTCTTCAACAAATTCAGGATCCATTACTTTCGCAATTTGCTCTTCTGTCAAACCTTCCAGCTGTTCAGCAATAGCACCTTCTAATTCGTCTTCCATAACTGCTAAAATTTCATTCGCAATTATACTTGCAGGATTCTCTTCGATTTTCTCAATTTTCATTTCACCACCGAAAACACCATTCTCAACGAACATTCCCCAAGTTAAATTATCTATCGCATCGTCTTGTTCTAAAGCTTTTTCGATAGCAAACTCAGCAGAGTTCTGAACAACCCAGTCAAAATTTTCTTGACCAACAGACGTTAACTCCGCATCCGGAGCAGGATTACAGAAATCAATTGCGTAAGGAATACCGTCCCGAACTGCAAACTCTACCGTATTGAAATCATAACCTAATGCTTCACATAAACGGACTACATAATCTTCAATGGTCGCTAAAGTTCCAAGATTTGGTTTAGCATCTTGTACATAACGTAGGTGATGCGGGTTGCGTGGCTCGTAAGGCATCACACGAACTCTTCCGCCTACATAATAACAACGGTAATATTCCTCAAAGTCAATGTTCTCTTGTAACATCATTACCAATTGATCCGTGTCATCATAAGCTTTGAAAAGCTCATCTGGATTCTCCACTTTGTAAACAGATTTCCATCCGCCACCAGAGTGAGGCTTCATGAATGCAGGAAAACCAATATGACTGAAGATAGATTCCCAGCTTATTGGGAATTTCAAATTACGGAAAGATTGGTCAGTCGTATCGTCTGGACGCTCTTTCGACGGCAATAACACAGTTTTTGGTACAGGAACTCCAACTTTTAATGCTAAAGCATTATTAAAAAACTTCTCATCCGCTGACCACCAAAAAGGATTATTAATAACAGTAGTTCCAGTGATTGCTGCATTCTTCAAAAATGCACGATAAAAAGGAACATCTTGAGAAATACGGTCAATGATAACAGCGTAACCAGAAGCCTCCCCCTGAATCACTTGATCCACAGTTACAGGTTCCGCTATAACACCATCTACATTCATTGCATTTACTTTATCAATAAATGCCCAAGGGTACGAATCCTCCATCCCGAATAATATGCCGATTTTTTTCATTGGTTCTTTGATTGTTCTAATTGTTTAATTATTATAATGATTCAGTAAATTAATAAAATAATCACAAAACAATTTTTTATTTTAATATAGTGTCATTAAAACACTTTGGATTTTAATTCTAAAAAAAAGCCTGTAAACAGACTTATATACGTGTTTAAGTATTTTGATTTATAGTATAAAGGCAGTCCATGAAAGTGATTTTATAAAAAGTTCGCTAAATATATAAAAAAACTCATGAACCTTCATGCCAAAATACCTCTAAACCTTGTATAATTACATTTCAGATAAATAGTGTGGGAACATTTCACGCCATAAAGGCCAGTCATGTTCTTGCCATCCTCTCTCATCATACCAATGTTCAATATTTTTGCTATTCAAAATATTTGACAATTCTTGATTTGATGGGCGACAAGTATCCCATTCTGATGTTCCTAAGATAATCTTCATATCCCACAATGCAGGATTATTAGAATTTGGAAGAAAATCAACAGGATTATTATAATAAACATTATCGTCATAATAACCATCCATGAATGACGTAATACTGAATGCACCACTCATCGAAATCATGTGAGAAACTAACTCAGGATGACGAAAAGCGAAGTTCGCAGCGTGGTAACCACCAAAACTACAGCCAGCAACAGCAACTTTACCAGCAGGCGTATTCCAACGTACACGTTCTACTAATTCATCCATAATTGCCTTATCATAATAAATATGATTTTTCACTTTTTCAGCAGGATGAATTCCTTTATTATACCAGCTTAAATCATTTACAGAATCCGGACAGTACAACGTAACCATTCCTTGTTCCACGAACCATTTCGCAGATTCAATTAATTTGAAATCCTTCGCTTCATAAAAACGACCCATTGTCGTTGGGAAAATAATCACAGGATAACCACTGTGACCAAATACAGACATTTCGATGTCTTTTCCTAAATTTGGCGAATACCACTTATGATGTTGTTCTTTCAATGCTTGTTGATTTTTAAAAAATCTTATTAATACTGTTCAGATTAATATGCCTTCGCACAATCAATCATTATAATGTCAAATTTCGCCCCAAAAGTAATACGAATCTTTTGTTCAACCAAACATTAATTCATTATAACTTATTGATTTAAAATGATTTACAGATTCCAAAAGCATTTTTATTATTATAATAAAGGAAAGATACCAAATTCTATTTTGCTGCGAATGGTAAAAAAAAATAATTGGACGACTTAAGGGAAGTTATCGGACGAATCTTCGGAATTTTTTTATTCCTTTTTTAATAATAAATTAACAACAAATGAAGAAAAATAAATAGTTTTCTCCATAAATATACATTTATATTTTTCAAGAACAAACTATAAAAATTAGTTTGCAGCCGTAGTTCCGACCTTATTTCTTGATGAAACTCACCTACGATACAAACGGACGGGTTATTGGTAAAAAGAGAAAGTATATTGAAGCAACTTATTTATTTTGCTTTACTAGATCTGATTGAAACGCTTCACAAACTCATTATAAATGAAATAGCATAAGATTTATTCGATTTTTAATACTTAGTAGTAAGTCAACACATCTTAAAAGCAAATATATTTAAGGGCCCAATTATCATAAAAAAACAGGAATGACTTCCCTTTCTATCGGTTCATCGTTCCTGTTCTTCCATAAAATATAATCTATATCTACTTATAAAGAAATCATTTTTAATCCCATTAAGTGTTTTTCTTGTTCAGAAATACTTCCAAAACCTAAAATCCCACCAGTTGCTTTTGCGACTTGTTGCGCAAAGCTTCTCCAGCTTTGTACCAATTCCATTGCAAAATCAGCATCTATTTTTGCTAAAATCACATTCATTTCAGTTAAAGCACCTTCTAAGCTAGAAAGACGCTCTTGCGTTCCTTTATCATCATTCAAAAGACTTCGCAATTCTTCGCTGAAGTAAGAATCTGCAATTTCATAATAATTGAATAACGAGTCTTTCCCTACTTCTTGACGGAAATTCATTACTTTTTTTGCCCAAGCAGTTTCTTTTTCTTCAATATTACTGTCTGCTGATGCGATCAATACTGCAATCATTGCGGGTGCTTGATACAATGATTTTGCTTCTAAATCTGTTAAGTTACTAAATTCTTGAATCTTCAACATGATAAATTATTATGACTTATTGAACTAATTTCACTAGAATTGTTAGCTCATTTGTTAGTAATTTCATTTAAATAACAAAAGTAAGTATAAATTTTATGGCATCATATGAAGAGGAGTAAAAAAGATATTTCGGTATGATTTTACTTCAGTTATTCAATAATCAAAAACGATATAAAATATGTTATTAAAAAATATAGAAAGTATTCCATCATTTATTGCAGGTGATGAAACTATTTTAAAAGAAATCTTGCACCCTACTAATGATGGAATCAATATTCCGTATAGCATTGCATCTGCAAAAGTAGAAATTGGTAAAAAGTCATTGCCACATCAATTAAAAGGTTCAGAAGTCTATATTATTACACAAGGAAAAGGCGAAGTACATATTAATGATGAAGTTGCTACAATTTCTAAAAATCAATTCGTTTATATTCCTCCGAATATGACTCAATGGATTGAAAATACAGGAGAGGAAGTTTTAGAGTTTCTTTGTATCGTTCATCCTTTTTGGCAACCAGAAGAAGAAGTTATTTTATAATAAAAAACCTATAAGCATTTGAAAACCTTATAAATTTAAGCGTTAAAAATTGCTAAAAAAAAGAGGTCGAAACTACGAATAGTTCGACCTCTTTCTATTTTAGTAATTCCTATTTTCACCCAAAATGAAAATAAGAATACTAGTTATTTACTAAGGCTTTTTAACCTTTTTCTTTCCTTTAGTTTTCTCTGCTAATTTCACAGCTTCTACAACGTTGATAACGCCGCCAGTTCTTGAAAGTTCAGAAAGTTTCACCATTTCGTCAGAGCCTGGTTTGTTTACGTCCTCGTCCATAACTATTGCTGATTCCATGATAATTGATTTCACTTGTGCAGCAGTCAACGCAGGATAATAAGAGCGTAATAAAGCAGCAACACCAGCAACTACTGGAGAAGCCATTGAAGTTCCACTCATTGAACGGTAATCAGACTGAGGAACAGTTGCATATAAATCTACACCAGGTGCAAATACATCAACTTGTTCTTGACCGTAATTAGAGAAAGTCGCTAAATCGTTTCCACCTTCACCCCAGTTTGAAGCACCAATTTCTAACCAGTTAGCAGCTTCTTTTCCTTTTTTACCTAATAAGTCATTCGGGAAGTTACCATCTACATCATTATTTTGAGCAGAGTTACCAGCAGCATGCACTAATAATACATCTTTTTTACGAGCGTATTTGATTGCTTTCTCAACACTTTTCTCATCATAAGAATAACTTTTCCCAAAACTCATATTGATAACAGAAGCACCGTTATCTACCGCATAAATGATTGCATTCGCAACATCTTTGTCACGCTCATCACCATTAGGAACCGTACGAACAGCCATAATTCTAACATTATCAGCCACACCATCCATTCCAACATCGTTTCCACGAACTGCACCAATAATACCGGCAACATGTGTACCGTGATCCGCGTGAGGGCCTTCTACATCATTGTTACCATAGTAACGTTCTTTTGAGTTTTCGTAATCATCACCAACGATTCCACGAGGATTAAAATCAGGGTTATAACCATATTCAACACGCTCTTTATAAGAATCTAAATATCCTTTAAAACCTTCGATAGTTTCACCATCGTAACTTTGAAGTAAACGACTCATCATTTCGACTCCGCCTTTTAACTTTTCATCCTCAGTTTCAATCGCAGCAACGTTTTCTTTATTCAATTCTTTATCGCCTAATTCTTTTTTAACCAAGTTTGTTACTTCTACAATCATTGTTAATTGATTGTATTGAGCTACGGCAGGCTTAGATGCTTTCTCGAAAGCATCTTTGATTTCTAAATATGTAGCATAACGTTTTTTAGCTTTTCTGCCTTTCACGTCATCTTTAGACATATCTTGAAACTCATCGCTATACATTTTATATAAACGGGTGATTTCGTAAGTATCATAATCAACATGCTCACCGTCTTTCCCACCGATAAAATTCCATCCGTGTACATCATCAACGTAGCCATTGCCATCGTCATCTTTACCATTATTTGGAATTTCTCCCGTATTTATCCAGATGATATCTTTCAAATCCTCATGCTCGATATCAATACCTGAATCAATTACAGCGACAACGACCGTTCTTGAAGTTTTTCCTTTTAATAATGTACTATAAGCGGCTTCTGTACTTACACCTCGAACACCATCCTTAGACACATCTAAATTAAACCAATTTTCTGGAGCTACAGAATCTGTAGGATTTACATAATTAGCAAAAGCCGTATTAATGCAAAACAACATCATTAGTGCAATGCTAATCTTGAATTGAAATTTCATTTGTTATTATTTATATTTAATTAATGTTATTTAGTTTTATTATGAATTAGCAACTTTCTATCTCCAATCTTTTTCAATATTATTCAATTCTGCATCAATATCTATATCCAAACCTGCCATCGTCTGTTCAAAATCACTCGGCGTATAGTCATAAGCTGACTTCCGTTTATTCATTTCTTTGAAATGTTGCTGAATTAGTTGCCACAAATCAATTGGCACGATTGCCGATTCAATTTTTCCTTTTGAATCATGAATATATTTCACCATAATTTTGAACATTTTGAATATATAATCATTCAACAAATAATATATAATCATTCAACAAATAAAGATACTTTCAATTGTTTGAAAATAACAAGAATTAACATGTTTTGACAAATCTGTTTTTTATTCACGACAAATCTATGACCTTAGTTGCATTAAAGTGTGACTTTGAAAACTATACGATTGAAAATAGTTTATAGTTTATAATTTGTAGCCTACAAAGCGTACTTTTGCAGAAAATTTGACGAAAGTCAATTTTTAATTCGTTTTAAATAAGAAATAATATCGCAATAACTTAAATTTGCGGGCAAACATAATCAAAATTAATCATGGTAGAAACTGATATACTAATAATTGGTGCAGGACCAGTAGGTTTATTCACCGTTTTTGAAGCAGGTTTATTGAAACTTCGCTGTCATTTAATCGATGCTTTGCCACAACCGGGTGGACAACTTTCTGAAATTTATCCTAAAAAACCAATTTACGATATTCCAGGTTATCCTGATATTTTAGCCGGTGACTTAGTGGATAATTTGATGAAACAAATCGAACCTTTCAAGCCTGGATTTACGCTTGGTGATCGTGCAGAAACATTGGAAAAACACGAGGATGGACGTTGGTGTGTAACGACAAGTAGAGGTGTAAAACACTATGCTTCAGTTATAGCAATTGCAGGAGGTTTAGGTAGTTTTGAACCTCGAAAACCACCAATTAGTAACATTGTTGATTTCGAAGATAACGGTGTTGAGTACATTATTCGTGACCCAGAATTATATCGTGACAAGAATGTCGTGATTGCGGGAGGTGGTGATTCTGCTTTAGATTGGACAATCTATTTAGCAGATGTTGCAAAAGAAATCACTTTGGTTCACCGTCGTACAAGTTTCCGTGGAACGTTAGATTCTGTGGAAAAAGTAATGGATTTGGCAAAATCTGGTCGAGTAAATTTAGTGACAGAAGCTCAAGTTATCGGTCTGAACGGAAACGGAAAACTTGATGAAGTCGTTATTAAACATAAAAAACAAGGCGAGATTGTTCAAAAGACAAATCACTTTATTCCTCTTTTTGGTTTGTCACCAAAGTTAGGGCCAATTGGAGATTGGGGATTAGAGATCAAAAAATCGGCTATCGTTGTAGATAATACACTCGATTATGCGACTAATATACCGGGCGTTTTTGCAATTGGTGATGTAAATACTTATCCTGGTAAATTGAAATTGATTTTGTGTGGTTTCCACGAGGCGACTTTGATGGTTCAATCTGCATTTAAAATCGTTTATCCAGACCAAAAAGCATCTTTTAAATATACAACCGTTAATGGTGTAAATGGATTTTAAAATTATGTTCGATCGTTTAATTGTTTAGATGCTTGATTGTTGAAGACATTTGAACAATTAGACATTTAAACAATCAAATATTAAATGAAAGATATTATAAACGTGACGGTAATTGACCGTGAAGGCGTGGAACATCAGTTGGAAGCTCCAACGGATATGAATATGAATATGATGGAAGTCTGTAAAGCTTATGACCTTCCGGTGGAAGGAACTTGTGGTGGAATGGCTTTATGCGCAAGCTGTCATTGTTACATACTTTCTGATCATGAATTAGCAGAAGCTTCTGACGATGAAGAGGATATGCTTGACCAAGCTTTTTTTGTAGAAGATAATAGCCGTTTAGGTTGCCAAATTAGAATCAAAGAAGAAATTGATGGGCTTAAAGTAAGATTAGCTCCAGTTGATGAATCTGCTGCATAAGTAGTTCATCGTCTTGTAATGTATGTTAAATCAATAATTTACATTTTTCAATGTCAAAATATCGAACAAAACTCATTTAGATAATGCTTTTTGTTTATTTGGAATAAACTTATCTAAACAGATTTTTATAACGCATATCTGCAATTAACCAATACAATTAAATTTTTATTTTGAATTTACGGATTTTTATTCTAAATTTGAGTTAAACAAGAGTGCTGCAAATGTAGTTTTTTTGTGTTTATTTGTTTGGGACAACCCTTGCTTCATTTTGAAGCAAGGGTTCTTTTATGCCTAAAATTAGCTGCTGTTCTAACATCATAAAATAACTCGCTTAAAAAATTAAAAAAAAATCAGTGTTTTTTGGATAGAATCAGTAAATCAATCCTCTTAGTGCAACTGCTCAAAAGTTATTGATGGTTTATTCTCGTAGAAACCGTGTCGGTTTTAAAAACCGACACGGTTTAACTGTCAAGGATTTCTGAACGAATGCATTAGTACGAAACCTATCAAAACTAAATTGGTCGCTTTAAAATTGAAAAGATATAATAAACCGTAAAATCTGATAAAAATTAAAAATCCATATTTTCACTTCTAACCTATCAGATACGGTAACACGTCAAAAATATGATCATATTTGTTACGAATTCAATATATCTATTACTTTTACAAGAAATAGGTAATCCTATCTTTTTTTAATAAAACTCAACTAATCCTAAGCGATTTTGAATTTTATTAAAAAAATCATCCTATATACTAATTTGTAAAACTTTAAAGCGTTAGAAGAACAGTCATTTTAATTTTAGTCAATTGTTAATATCTAACTTTTTCACGTAAAACCGGTCATACTAATCATAAAATATCAATCACTACACAATATGAATATTCGTAACTACTTTTTTGTCATTTTTTTACTACTCGGATTTCAATCTCTATACGCACAATACACGATTGAAGATTCTTATCAATTACAAAATGCGATTGAGAGTCAAGATACTTCTCAAATCTTACAAATCGTCTTACGACACACCCCTCCGATTACAAATGTAAAACGATTGAGAAATACGTTAAAAACGAATCCTTATATCAAAAGATATTTATCTGATTATGAATTTACGGATGCTCAACTTACTTCCGTGCAGAAGAAGGTAAAAACCGACAGAGAAGTCCGCTGGCAGTTCAAAACAGACGAAGAGCGTTTTCGTAAAGTACGAAAAGTAGGTAGTCAGCGAGCGAATAATTATTCTCAAAGTCAGCGATACTCTTCTAATACTGGTGGACAATATAATCAATTGGTTTCTACGACAACGAGTGTGAATTATAATAGAGGATTTAGTAGTTCCTCTACGATAGTTGCCGGTTTGACGGATTTCATCGTAGAAAGGGCTCAAGAAGAAATGGCGAATGCTTTCTTACAAACGTTCAAACGGAAAATGAATGATGACGAAGCTTATGGAGAATTACAACAACTTTTTCCTTCGACTAAGTCTTTTTTGGGTGACAATGACCTAAACACCTCCGCTCCTATTATGCAAATGGCTCAAGGTTCATTCGAAAAAGATATTACTGAACTTTCCGTAAATGTCCCCAAATTATTGCGATTAGCAGAATACAGTGATGCTAAAAACTCTGAAAATATTGTAATAATGACTTTACTTTATGAAATTTTGGATATGGTTTATAAGGGTTTAGAACCTGATGATATTGTCATGATTTCCGAAGATAGATTGCATTGGCAAATTTGGAAATTAGAACAGGACAACAAGAAAAATTATATCGTTGCGTTAAAAGAACATAAGAAGGAAAAAAAGGATTTAGTCGCAAGTGTGAAGCGTTTAAATAAAAAAATTGATGAAATTAATAAGGAAATTAAAGTCATTATGGATTTTCAGAAGGCTTACGAACAGCTTTTGGGTGATGGACGATTTAATCCTTACGAAGATCTAGATCTAGTTTTCATTGATGGTTCTCAATTTTTAGAGCAGGAGAGTTCTATCAAAAATGTTTTCAATACCATTAATGATATGGAAAAAGCGATTGTAATAGCCGCAGAGGATATTAAAAATGCTCGTCAATTAGAACTTTTCAAAGGTGGAAATATCAAATTGCTGGAAGAAGCAGAGAAAGCAATTGTACAAATCAAAAAGTGGGAACCTTTCACAGATATGATTAAGGTACATGATGCTTTTCAAGTGGAATACACCGAGAATATTATTGGTAAAAACGTGGCGAATCTGAGAAATATCGTCAATGCGATGAATTATTCCTCTTTCATTTTGAATAGTTTTGCAGACAACAGCTCCGATACACACTTTGCAACTCGAGAACAGTTAGATTCTTTATTTAATGATAATGATCGTAAGCAAATCTTCTTAGGCTTATTGCACCAAAAATTTGCAAATAAAATTGCGGTAAAGAATTTAGAAGTTTATGTCGATAGATATTACTTACTTTTAGAAGATCTACAACTTCAAAAACGACATATTCAGAAGGTTCGAAAAACGGCTTCCAGTCGTTATCAAGTTTCAGAAGCATATTTACCAGCCGTGAAAACAACTTATGATTTATTAACTACTGGTTTGAATGTTGAAGTCGAAGGCGATACCACGCTTTTATCACAAAAAGAAGTCAAAGACCTCGAAAACATTGCAGAACAGACTTATGGGCTTTCTCGAAACACCTATTATCGAGAATATAATGATGCCGTTTTTAATGCTTCTTCGCTGATGGATTATATGCTGGAAGACCAAAAAGAAAGTAAACCATATCAAAAGTTAAAAAAAGATTTTTTACAATATGGAATCTTCCTTGCCAATGTTTTGCAAGCTCGCTCGCCCGCCGAAGTAAAAGCAGCAATCAGAATGGTCGCAATGCCTCCAGGAAGTTCACAGGCCAAAAAACAAAGTACTTTTGATATTTCTATCAATTCTTATTTTGGGTTTTATGGTGGACAAGAAATTTTACTTTCGCCGGAAGTTGGGGACGATGCAATGAGCTACACTTATGGTTTGACCGCTCCTGTTGGACTGACATTGAGTGCAGGATTGAGACGCTATGGTTCGATTAGTATTTTTATGCCAATATTTGACTTAGGTGCCGTTGCCGCTTTCCGAATAGAAACGGGACAAGCCATTAATGTTCCTGCATTCAGTATTCAGAATTTGGCATCGCCAGGAGCATACTTGGTTTACGGGTTTCCAAATTACCCATTCTCCCTCGGAGGAGGCGTTCAATATGGGCCACAACTGAGAAAAGTTACTCGAAACGGTGTCGATATAGAATCCGCCGCTTATCGGTATGCTATCGCACTGACCGTCGATATACCTTTGTTTAATTTATATAATCGACCCTGACGGATTTAAAAAATAAGTATATTTTAATATTATTATCCGCTTTTGGTAAGTCTATCATATTAGACCTGTAGTAGTGTTAGAATAGTGGTCAAAACAATGATTAATAACTAAAATAAAAAAGCCTCTGCGAAAGCAGAGGCAACTTCTAACCATTAAGTAAAAACGTTCTCTAAAACATTCAAAATATTAGTTATAACGCATAGAATCTTAAAAGTTGCACTTAGAAACTATTAAAATAGTATTTATTGCAATATTATGATAATTAAAGATACCTTAATCATTCAAAATGAGCGGAATACGAAATGGTATAAAAATTATTTTTTCCATTTTATCGAACAGCCAACTGCACGAGTAAACGTTTTTTTAACTTTTTCACCTTTCAATAACGCACCGACTGCATTTTCAAGATATTTCTCTTCTACCTTATTTACATTATAAGTATTATCATCTATCGCTCCAATATAACGCACATACTTTTTGCCTCCTTTTTTCTCTAAGACATAGACATGTGGGGTTTTTGTGGGACCGTAAACTCTGGCAATTTCCTGTGTTTCATCAAAAAGATAAGCGAAATTAAAACCCTTTTCTTTTGAACGAATTTTCATATTCGCATAACTATCATCTGGAATAGCTTCAGCATCATTCGAACTTATCGCAATGACGGGATAACCTTTCGGAGCATATTTTTTATGTAATTCAATAATTTTATCTTCATATGCTTGCGAAAATGGACAGTGATTACACGTAAATATGACGATATATCCCTGTCCATTCTTATAGTCAGCCAAGCTAACCATTTCACCGATTCCGTTCACCGTGTTACTGGCATTTCTTAATTTAAATCCAATCGCTT
>Ga0209712_10002207_pt1 | contig 16223 bp, 14 predicted proteins | sample ArcOceMetagenome_FD_187443 | JGI IMG/M metagenome (GOLD analysis project Ga0209712, IMG submission 187443) | Marine eukaryotic phytoplankton communities from Arctic Ocean - Arctic Ocean - Greenland ARC118M Metagenome (SPAdes) (version 2) | ecosystem: Environmental > Aquatic > Marine > Oceanic...
AAAATATCGGGGCTGACCCAGATAACCTAAGAAGAGGTTATGATGGGAAGCATGAGAAAGAGTCGTCTAAGTCCCTACAAACAAGATCGCCTCACGGAGCATTTTGTTTCGGGATCGACAGCGCGAATTATGGCCAGCCTTTGCGGTGTGAACCGCAAGACAATGGCCTTTCATTTTCTCCGGCTGTGCGAAATTATCGCCTATGAACTGGAAGCTGAAAGCGAAGCTATGTTCGGCGGAGAAATTGAAGTTGATGAAAGCTACTTTGGTGGCAGACGGAAAGAAAAACGTGGACGCGGTGCTGCGGGTAAAATCCCTGTATTTGGCTTATTAAAAGGGGTGGAAAGGTTTACACCAAGATTATCCTGGATGCTTCAGGAGCAACTTTGATCCCGATCATCAAGCGCAAGGTTGTGCCGGATAGCATCGTATATTCAGACTGCTGGAGAGGCTACAACGTGCTGGATGTGTCGGATTCCCACCACTTCCGCATCAACCATTCTAAGCTATTTGCTGACCGCCACAACCATATCAATGGCATCGAAAATTTCTGGAACCAAGCCAAGCGGCATATGAGCAAATTCAATGGTGTTCCCAAGGCTCAATTTGGTCTGTATTTGAAGGAATGTGAGTGGCGTTTTAACAACAGTGACCCTTCAAGACAGTTATTACTGCTAAGATAATGGGTTAAGATTCACTTGAAGTAGTTATCTGGGTCAGCCTCTTGTTTTATTTGATTGATGGATAATCGTCGCGATTTCGAACTTCTCGTTATGAACAAGTTTGATAAAAAAGTTGCGGATGTAATCGAATGAGAAGATCCACGGTTAATATATATTGCATCTGATTTTAGAAAATTTTATGAATTTTATAAAAAAATGATTAGAAATATTTAGTTGATACGCTACCGGCTCTTTGGTGATAATCTATTTTTATTGGAACTTTTGAGCGCGGTATAGGCAAAGCTGATCTCTGTTAAGCCGTTTAAAACCCGTGCGCATTAGACTTCTAAAACCACTGCGGAGCCTTTAGTGAAGGCAAGCTCTGAATTGACCGCGCTTTACGCAAATTTGGAGACATTTTTACTGGAGATGGGGGTGATGTGTTCAAAAAAGAGCTTTTATTTCAATTTGCTTTTAAACGGATTACAAATTTAGCCTGTGTTGAAGTGAAACCACAAATCGGCGTTGTGCCTGTGCATCTTAAGATTGATCCCAAAAGTATCGAGCTTGAGGAGAAATTTAGCCGTGATGTGAGCACCGTTGGTCACTATGGTACAGGGGATCTTGAATTGACACTGGGCGGGCACGCGGATCTGGAAAAACCAAGGGATTAATTTGCCAATCTTATGAACTGTTCTGACAGCGCGATGGCTGTCCAATCCGTCTGGAATCAACCCCAATTTTCCCTCACGACACCCCACCACAGCAATTTAAATTTTTTTTCAAAATATTCATCAAAAGCGTACTGGCCGCTTGACGCAGCTCAGGACCTTCCTTAGAGAAACCTCACGTCTTACAAGACACACAGTCAGCGGTTGTAGCTCAGTTGGTTAGAGTACCGGCCTGTCACGCCGGGGGTCGCGGGTTCGAGTCCCGTCAACCGCGCCACTGTGAGTTTTAGAAGTCTAATGCGCGGTTGTAGCTCAGTTGGTTAGAGTACCGGCCTGTCACGCCGGGGGTCGCGGGTTCGAGTCCCGTCAACCGCGCCATTATTTGCTAAGTATTTTGTCATGATCTACCACGCAATCGGACGTGGGTTAATTGCGTTTTGAACTATGTTACGCGTAGAGCTGGTGCAATATTCGCGCCCAGCTGCGAATACCCTTGTGAAAGCTGCGCAGGTCATATTTTTCATTCGGGCTGTGGATTGCGTCATTGTCGCGTGCAAAGCCAATCAGCATGGCATCCATACCCAGAATCGACTTGAAATGCCCGGCAATTGGGATTGAGCCGCCGCAACCGACAAAGGCCGCAGCCTTCGGCCATTCATCCGACAAGGCCAAACGGGCGGCTTCAAAGGCGGGATTGTCGACTGCCATTTCTGAGCTCACAGAAGTGCCATGGCCCTTAAATTCAACGGTGCAATCTGGTGGTAATATCGCTTGCACCATGGAGCGAAAGTTTTCACGAATGGCATGCGGATCTTGCTGACCCACCAGTCGGAACGAGATTTTGGCGCTGGCTTGGCTTGGCAATACTGTTTTGAAACCTGTGCCGGTGTAGCCGCTCCAAAGTCCGTTGACCTCACAGGTGGGACGCGACCAGAGCATCTCCAGCGCCGTGCGGCCCTGTTCACCGGCCAGCTCCGACATGCCAACTTGGCCCAAAAATTCACCCGAATCAAAGTTCAACCCGTCCCATTGGGTGGCGATTTCTGGCGTGAGGTCTGGCACACCGTCATAAAAGTCCGGAATGGTGATGCGGCCGGTGTCATCGTGCAGGGCTGCAATGATTTTAGCCAAGACACGTGCTGGGTTCATAGAGACCCCGCCGTACATGCCAGAGTGCAAATCTTTGGAGGGGCCTGTGACGGTCAACTCTTCGCCCAAAAGTCCGCGCAAACGGGTGACGATGCCCGGCGTGTCATCGCCAAATAGACCAGTGTCACAAATTAGAGCGATATCTGCGGTTAATTCTGTGGCATTCTCGGTCATAAAGTGCACCAAAGACGGGGAGCCGGATTCTTCTTCACCTTCGAAAAATAGGCTGATCTTGCCGGGTAGGGTACCATGAACGGCTTTCCACGCGCGGCAGGCCTCCACGAAGGTCATCAACTGGCCTTTGTCGTCAGAAGATCCCCGGGCGCGGATCACCGAGCTCAAATTGCCGGCTTCTAGCACTGGCTCAAACGGTGGGCTGTCCCAAAGATCCAACGGATCCACCGGTTGCACGTCATAATGGCCGTAAAACATCACATGCGGGCCCGTGTTACCGGCATCGGCCCCCGTATGGGCCACAACCATCGGATGGCCAGGAGTTGGTCTTTTGCTGGCGTCAAAGCCAATTGATTTGAGATCCTCAACCAGCCAATTGGCGGCCTGATCGCAGTCAGCCTTATAGGCGGGATCGGTCGAAATACTTGGGATGCGCAGCAGATCAAATAGATGCTGAGTGGCACTCTCAATATGGGTGTCGATATGGGCCAAAACGGGATCAAGCTTGGGTGCAGACATGGAACCTCCGGGGGAAATGTTTAACTCGAATCTAGCGACCAAGGGTTTGAGGTCTAGCCCCATAATTCAATCGAATCGGTTTGGTTAATTCAATTTTTTCTCAAAATTGCTGCAATTTGGCGTAACATCAGTAAAATATTGCCGAAATTTATTGGCTATTACCCGCCTATGGCCTAAGTTCATGCGCTGTTACACTATATTTTGCAACTGGATGTTGTTAATAACTGTTAATAGCTTTCAGCGGACGACGTTAGGACCGATGGCGCGTAAACGATTAGGGCAGGTGCATGATTGGCCTGAGATCATCACGACTGGCGAATGTTAAGAAAGCGTTAAAGCTTAAGGGCTTTGATGACTTTGAAGTGCGCCTTGGTGATATTATGCGCGGTGAACGTGCGACGCACGGCAAATCCTTGATGGATGTGCAGCATGAACTTAAAATCAAAGCAGCCTATATTGCAGCGGTGGAGGACGCCGATCCTTCGGTTTTTGACACGCCAGGATTTATCGCAGGCTATGTGCGTTCCTATGCCAAATATCTAGGTATGGACCCTGAAGAAGCCTTTGAGCTGTTCTGCAAAGAAAGTGGCTTTAAGCCGATTCATGGCATGTCGGATAAGGCTTTGCCAAATCGCTTGAGCCGCGAACAGAGATTGGCCGCCTCCGCCGCGCGGCCCTCGAGTGGGTTAGGGGCCTCGACCACGCCATTTTTGCCACAGCGGGAAAGTTTTTTTAACCGTGTTGATATTCGTGCGATCTTCTCATCCTTGATTTTGGTGTTCCTTTTGGGGGGGCTTGGCTATGGCGCGTACACCGTGGTGCAGAAAATCCAACGGGTGCAAATGGTGCCGGTTGAGCAACCGCCTTTGGTGGCGTCAGACCTTGATCCGTTGCGGCCCCGCGTCTCGGTGGATTTGAGTTCTGGGCAAGTCAGCCTAAGCAGTGATGAAATTTACAGCCGCATTTACCGACCACAGGCCTTAGATAGGCCCGTTCTGGTGCCGCGTGATGGTGCTATTTCAAATCTAAATCCAAACGAACAGGGGGCATTTGCCTTTCCCATACCCGCCCAAGTGGCGGCCATGGACACTACCATCAACGATACGCTGCAATCGGTATTGGCCGCTGTCGTGACACGAGCCGCACCACCTGCTTTGCAATTGGTTGAACCTCTGCCTGAACGGGTGCAGTTGGTGGCTGAACAAGGCGTGTGGTTGCGGGTGAAGGATGCGGATGGCTCAATCATTTTTGAGCAAATTATGGATGCAAAAAATCCCTTTGACGTGCCGTTGTCGGATCGGCCGGCGGTAATTGATCGGGCTGGAAACTCTGGAGCCTTGTTCTTTTTGGTCAATGGAGAATTATATGGCCCAGCCGGAAACGGGGCGCGTACGGCCAAAAATATCGAGCTGTCACCGGAAAACCTAACGCAAACCTATGATCTTTATAAGCCAGATCAGCAATCTTCCTTTTATAGCTTTCTACTTGATCTTGAAGCTGAGGGCGCGAGGCAATAGGGATTGCGCAACTGGCCCTGATTGGAATTTCATTATGTTTGTCAACCACATTCGCCCTTGGCGCAACATCTACCGTCGTAAAAGTCGGCAGATTATGGTGGGCTCTGTGCCTGTTGGCGGCGATGCTCCGATCACTGTGCAAACCATGACCAACACGCTCACCACCGATGTGGCAGGGACCATAGCACAAATTCAAGCCTGTGCTGATGCTGGGGTGGATATTGTGCGGGTCTCGGTGCCTGATGAGGCTTCGTCAAAGGCGCTGAAAGAAATTGTGCGCGAAAGCCCGGTGCCGATCGTGGCGGATATTCACTTTCACTATAAGCGTGGCATCGAAGCAGCAGAGGCTGGGGCGGCCTGCCTGCGGATCAACCCGGGCAATATTGGCAGCGAAGCGCGGGTGCGTGAGGTGATCAAAGCCGCCAGAGATCACGGGTGTTCCATGCGTATCGGGGTGAATGCAGGCTCACTCGAAAAGCATTTGCTAGACAAATACGGCGAGCCTTGCCCTGACGCGATGGTTGAAAGCGGGTTGGAGCATATCAAAATTCTCGAAGACAATGACTTTCTTGATTTCAAAATCAGTGTGAAAGCCAGTGATGTTTTTATGGCTGCTGCTGCCTATCAAGCTCTCGCGGATGCGACAGATGCGCCGATTCACCTTGGGATCACCGAAGCGGGGGGGCTAATGTCAGGCACGATCAAATCCGCGATTGGCCTTGGCAATCTGCTGTGGATGGGCATTGGCGATACCATACGTGTCAGCTTGTCTGCCGATCCGGTGCAGGAGGTCAAGGTTGGGTACGATATTCTGAAGTCACTTGGCCTGCGTCACAGGGGCGTGAATATCATCTCTTGTCCCAGCTGCGCGCGCCAGGGCTTTGACGTCATCAAAACCGTTGAAACCTTAGAACGGCGTTTAGAGCATATCAAAACCCCAATGTCGCTTTCGATCATTGGCTGTGTGGTCAATGGGCCGGGCGAAGCTTTGATGACGGATGTGGGCTTTACCGGCGGTGGCAACGGGTCTGGCATGGTCTACCTGGCCGGCCAACAAAGCCATAAGTTGTCGAATGAACAGTTGGTGGAGCATATTGTAGAGCAGGTTGAAACCCGTGCTGCGGTTTTGGATGCCCAAGCGTCTGCTGCGGCCTTGGCCGAAAGTTAAGGCGTCTCAACCGAGTCTAAAATATCCTGAGCCCTTTGCCATGCGGTGGATCCGCTCGGCAATATCACCTCAGCCTTTTTGGCTTGAAGGGCTGCATTTTTGAGATCACCCAAAAGCGCATAGCGTTCGGCAGTTGCCAAAACCGCTTGGCCCTGCTTGCCGGCACGGGCAAAGGCTGTTCCGATGTCACGTAAAATTCTGGCGTCTCGATTATCGAGGCTACGGGCCTTTTGTAAAATTTTGAGCGCTTTTGCATTGGAAGTTTTTGTATTGGTCGCCAGCAAGGATCGACCATAGCCCCCCAAAATGAGCGCGTTTGACGGCGCTAATTGTGCTGCCGTGCCATAGGCCATAATAGCGGCGGCATATTGACGGCTTTCCAGCAGGATCTGGCCTTGGAGCTCACGGTAGTAGGGGTCATTGGGATGTGCTGCGATCAATTGTGCTATGTTTTTGGTAGCTAAGGCCGTCCGGCCGCTGCGATGATTGGCGATTGCTTGGCACATTAGGTCTATCTCAGTGTTGCCTTTGGCTTGGTCCAAAGTCCATTTTGGCACGCGCAGAAACCCCGATAATTTGGCTTGGATCCGGTTGAACCAATAGGCTTGGGAGGGAGAGGGCGCGAAACGGCTGGCACCTGCTGCATAGGCATCAATGGTACGCATGCGGTCACGGTTCAGGGGGTGGCTGCGGGTATAGGGATCTCGGCGTTCTTCACTGAGCGTGATCTGACCGCTGAAAATCTGGAACACGTCTGACATTGCAGCTGGATTTATCTGTGCTTGGGTCAAATAGCGCAGGGCTGATTGATCGGCAGATGCTTCCTCAACCCGGGAATGGGCCAGCAAAACCCGATTTGCCGAACCAGTGGCGCCCAAAGCGATTCCGACAGCTGCCTTCGATTGACCCCCGGCGATTGTGGCGGCTGCGATCAAAACTCCAAAACCTGCGGTCCGTTTGGCGCGTTTCATATTGGCCACGCGCCGCGCGATATGACCGTTGGCGATATGGGCGGCCTCATGGGCGATGACAGATTGCAGTTGATCTGCATTTTGAAGCTTCAACACCAAGCCCGCGTGAATGAATATGTGATTATGGTCGATCACGAAGGCATTTAGGGACATATCATTGACAATGAACACTTTGACGGCCCCAATGTTGAGCCCGGCGGCTCGCAAAATGGGGTTGGCCAACTTCTGCAATCCATGCTCAATGTCCGGATCGCGTAAAAGGCCAACACTTTGTGCCATGGTGGCGTTCACAGTCAGTACGATTGCGACTAAAATGGCTTTCAAACGGGTGTTCGACATCAGCGATTCCTTAGGCAGTTCGCACCCATAAATTAGAAGGTTAAGGCATGAGTCTCTCAAAACGCAGCCAAGTTGATCCTTTCATTGTTATGGATGTGATGGAAGCCGCACGGGCGGCAGAGGCGGAAGATCGCCGAATTATACATATGGAAGTTGGACAACCCAGCACACCTGCGCCCCTCCAAGCCCGCCAAGCGGTGGTTGAAGCTTTGCAGCGTGATCCTTTGGGCTATACCGTGGCCCTTGGGCTTCCGGCTTTACGTCAAGGCATCGCACGGCTTTATATGCAGTGGTATGGGGTGGATTTGGATCCCAATCGGGTTGTGGTGACCTCAGGCTCTTCGGCTGGGTTTTTATTGGCCTTCACTGCGCTGTTTGATCCCAGTGCACGGGTGGGGATCGCGGCCCCCGGCTATCCGTCTTACCGGCAAATTCTCAAGGCATTGTCATTGCAGCCAGTGGACATTCCTACCCATGCGGAAACAAGTCATCAGCTGCGCGTGCAGGATGTGGCCGTCCATCCATTGGACGGGCTGTTGGTGGCCTCTCCAGGAAATCCTACTGGAACCATGCTGGACAAAATTGCGCTGAAAGCACTGGCCGATCATACTGAGGAGCGGAGTATTGGGTTTATATCTGACGAAATTTACCATGGAATTGAATATGATAAAAAAGCCGTCACCGCTTTGGAAGTGACGGATAGCGCCTATGTGATCAATTCGTTTTCCAAGTATTTTTCGATGACTGGCTGGAGAGTTGGTTGGTTGGTGGTGCCGGAAGATCATGTTCGCAGCATTGAGCGTTTGGCGCAAAATATGTTCATCTGCCCGCCGCATGTGAGCCAAATAGCCGCTTTGGCGGCTTTGGACTCTGGTGATGAAATGACAAAAAATTTGGCCGTTTATGCGGAAAATCGCAGGTTGATGCTGGTGGGTCTGCCGCAAGCAGGGATTGCCAAAATTGCACCGCCCGACGGGGCCTTTTATATCTATGCTGATATCTCGAAATTTGGTGTCGACAGCCGAACCTTCGCTGCGGAGGTTTTGGCGGAGGCTGGCGTGGCGTTGACGCCGGGTTTGGATTTTGATCCTCTGCGCGGAGGCCAAACAATCCGGATGTCCTATGCGCAGTCAACCAATGAAATTGTGGAAGGATTGCGCCGGTTGAAAGCCTTCATGCAGGCCCGCTTCCTATGATATTTAGGCAGAACTTGGCCGGCTTGAACCCACGTTGTGCATTTGTTCGGCTTGCCGCGCTTGAACAACGCAATCGTGTTTTGACCTGAGCCGGCGCACATCATATAGAAACTTAAACACCAGGAAAAATGATCCATGCCAAGCTTAAGTGCCATCAGGAATTTCATAGCGCGGCTCTGCCTTCGGGCAGGGATGTTTGGGCTGCGCATTTTTGGTGCGATCTTCTCGACAATGACCCTTGCGGCCATCTTTGGGTCTTTGGTGTTGGGGGCGGTGTTTGTCATCTATGGCAATGGCTTGCCGGGCCATGATGAATTGGCCAGTTACCAGCCCAAAACCATCAGCCGTATTTATTCCGGTGAAGGTCATATCATTGATGAATTTGCTACCGAGCGCCGTTTATTTGCCGCCGCCGATGAAATTCCTGATTTGGTGAAAGCGGCCTTCATTTCGGCTGAGGATAAAAATTTCTACAGCCACGCAGGCTATGATCCAGCTGGGATGGCCGCCGCCCTGCGGGATGCGATTGTGTCTCGAGGGGAGAACCTGCGCGGAGCCTCGACCATCACGCAGCAGGTAATGAAAAATTTCCTGTTGGACGGTTCACGCTCTGCGGAACGCAAGATCAAGGAAATTATTTTGGCCACGCGCATTGAAGGCACCTTGGACAAGGATGGCATTCTGGAGCTCTATCTTAACGAGATTTTTTTAGGTCAAAACTCATTTGGTGTGGCCGCGGCTGCGCAGACCTATTTCAACAAATCTCTGAAGGATCTTTTACCGGAAGAGGTCGCCTATCTTGCGGCCCTGCCAAAGGCACCCTCGCAATATCACCCGGTGCGCCAGCGTGAGCGGGCCGTGTTGCGGCGCAATTTCGTGTTGCGTGAGATGAATGAAAATGGGTTTTTGTCGGATGTTGCCTATGATCTGGCTCGCAAACAGCCTTTGAGAACCGTACAAAACGGGGACTTTCTGAGCTTTCGCAGTGGCCTACCACCGCGCGATTATCCGACTGACGAAATTCGCCGGCAATTGACCCGCGATTTTGGGGAGGCTGAATTTTTCACCGGTGGCTATTCCGTTCGCGCCACGATTGACCCAACCTTGCAAGAGGTTGCGGCCCAAAGCCTGCGTTTGGGTTTGGAGGATTACGACCGTGCTCAGGGTGTCTATCACGGTGCTGGACTGTCGATTGCCGCAGATCTACTGGGCACATGGCGCGATGTATTACAAGGCCTAACCATACCGCGCGATATCACCATCAATCAAAAATGGCGCCCCGCTGTGGTGCTGGAGCTGTTAAAGAACGATGCGCGTTTGGGTATTGAGGGTCTGGAGGGCGACGCGCATATCCTGTCGGCCAAAGATGTGACATGGGCTAAAAAACAGAAAAGTAACGACAGTATCAGCCGCAACACTGTCAAGCAAGTCAAGGATCTGCTTTCGGTGGGAGATGTCATTCTGGTTGCGCCAATTTTGGATGAAACCGATGGCACCTTTATCAACTGGTCACTGCGCCAAGTGCCTAAAATTCAGGGCGGATTTGTGGCCATGGATGTGCATACCGGCCGCGTGATTGCGATGCAGGGTGGGTTTTCTTATCAGCATTCTGTGTTTAACCGTGCCACCCAAGCCAACCGGCAGCCAGGCTCCTCGTTCAAACCCTTTGTCTATGCTGCAGCTCTGGATAGTGGCTATAGCCCTGCGACCTTAGTGATCGATGCGCCAATTGAGGTGGATACGCCACAGGGACTATGGCGACCAAAAAACTATTCTGACAAATTCTATGGGGCAAGCCCGGTGCGCTTGGGCATTGAGCAATCGCGTAACTTAATGACTGTGCGTTTGGCACAAGAACTGGGCATGGAGACCATCGCGACCTATGCAGAGAAATTCGGTGTTTACGACAATATGAAGCCCTATTTGTCGGCCTCGCTCGGATCGGAAGAAACCACGCTTTACAAAATGGTCTCTGCCTATGCGATGTTCGCCAATGGTGGCGAGCGGGTACAACCAACCTTGGTCGACCGTGTACAAGACCGTAGTGGGAAAACCGTATTTTTACACGATGAGCGCAGCTGTGATGAGTGTAAACTCACTGGTCTTATGGCGGGGTGGCTGCCGACGATTGTGTCGAACCGTGAACGGGTAATGGATCAGGTCACTGCCTATCAGCTGACTTCCATGATGGAAGGCGTGGTGCAACGCGGCACGGCGAGCCGCACGGTAAACCTTCCTGTGCCTGTGGCTGGCAAGACAGGTACGACCAATGAGGCTAAAGACGTTTGGTTTTTAGGGTTTACAAGCAATATCGTGGCGGGCTGCTATATGGGGATGGACCAGCCAGCGCCTCTGGGCCGCGGGGCAGGTGGCGGTGGCATGTGTGGGCCGGTATTCAACCGTTTCATGGAAGTGGCTATCGAGCGCTATGGTGCCGGTGAGTTTAACGTACCGGAAAATGGTACATTCATCAATATTGACCGATTCACCGGTGCGCGTTTGCAAGAGGGCGCTGAGGGGGACCATGTGGTGGCTGAGTTTTTCCGAGAGGGCAGTGAGCCCATTTTTGGTGTGGCCTTCGATGGAGGCTTTCAGGTGAGCGGCAATATGCCAATGTTTGAGCTGGGCGAGACTGAGGCGATGCAACAGGTCATCACCTCATCGGGCCGGACGATAAAAGTCGCGCCACAGGCCTCCTTCGGGTCAATCTCTTCTGGCGGACTCTACTGAGGAAAATCACCGCTGCCGCTTGGCAAGGGTGGCTGGCTTGGATAGACCCTTCACAATTCAATTTTAATGATCCGGTAGGTTTGATATGCGCGCAGAAATGACAAATGTGGTGGGAGCCATAGAGAAATCCCTTGCGCTTTTGGCCAAGCGTTTGGATTATGAAACCGCGCCTTATCGGTTGGAAGAATTCAATGCGATAATTGAAGATCCTAGCCTTTGGGATGATCAAGAGCGTGCGCAGAAGTTGATGCGCGACCGGCAGTTGCTGGTGGACGCGATATCTATCTATGAGGGTATCAAACAAGATCTATCGGACAATCTGGAAATGATTGAACTTGGCGAGTTGGAAGAAGATCTCGAGGTGGTGAAAGACGCAGAAAACGCGCTGAAGGCTCTTGCAAAAACCGCTGGTGAAAAAGAGCTAGAAGCGCTCTTGGACGGAGAGGCTGACAGCAATGACACCTTCTTGGAGATCAACTCTGGCGCTGGGGGTACTGAGAGCTGTGACTGGGCTTTGATGCTGGCCCGCATGTATGTGCGATGGGCTGAGAAGAAGGGCTATACGGTCGAACTGCAATCAGAGACCGCAGGCGAAGAAGCTGGTATTAAGTCCGCATCTTATAAAATCACTGGGCATAATGCCTATGGTTGGTTGAAATCCGAGTCTGGCGTGCATCGCTTGGTGCGCATCAGCCCCTTTGACGCGGCGGCCAAACGGCATACGTCTTTTTGCTCGATTTGGGTTTATCCAGTGGTGGATGACAATATTGATATCGAGGTTAACCCTTCTGATATTCGTCTGGACACCTATCGTAGTTCGGGTGCTGGTGGTCAGCACGTGAACACCACTGATTCCGCCGTGCGCATCACACACTTTCCGACCGGAATAGTGGTGACCAGTTCCGAAAAATCACAACACCAAAACCGGGATATTGCGATGAAAGCTTTGAAGTCACGCCTGTATCAAATGGAGCTGGACCGTCGTAACGCTGCGATCAATGAAGCCCATGACAATAAGGGCGATGCAGGTTGGGGCAATCAAATCCGCAGCTATGTGTTGCAGCCCTATCAGATGGTGAAAGACCTGCGCACCTCCTATGAAACTTCTGATACAAAAGGCGTGTTGGATGGTGATTTGGATGGGTTGATGGCGGCTACTTTGGCGATGAATGTCTCTGGTAAATCGCGGGCCGACGCAAAGAGCGAATAGAAACAAAAAAGGCGCAGCCAAAGCCGCGCCCTTTTTTAATATTGAAACTTAGCTTTAGTCTTTCGGAGCCGCAGAGGCTGCCGCTTTTTGGGCTGAACCTGGGTTCAGTGGATCATCTTGGCGTTGCACGGAGCCTTCAAAATGTGCGCCGCTTTCAATCGCTATGGTCTTGTGGATGATGTCACCTTCAACCTGCGCGGTTGAAGTCAGACGGACTTTCAAGCCACGTAAACGGCCAATTACATGGCCATTAACCACAACATCATCAGCAATTATTTCGCCTTTAACCGTGGCACCTTCACCAATGGTCAGCAGATGCGCGCGGATATCACCATCTACACGACCTTCAACCTGAATGTCACCTGTGGTTTTCAGGTTTCCCATGATTTGAAGATCCGAAGACAGGATCGACGCAGGCGGTTTCGCCTTTGGTGCGGCCGGTTTGAATTCTGCCGCAGGTTTGTTGATAGGCGCGGCCGATGCAGCAGCTGCGGTATCAGGTTTTGTTATTGGGTTATTTATTTTGCTTTTAGAAAACATCTCTTCCTGCCTTGATATAGATCATCGGATTAACGTCTTTACCGTTTACACGCACTTCATAATGAAGATGAATGCCGGTTGATCGCCCAGAGTTTCCCATATCGCCGATCCTTTGTCCACGGGAAACGCGCTGGCCTTTTTTTACGCGGATTTTTGCCATATGAGCATAGCGGGTTTCGATACCAAAGGCATGTTTGACATAGACAACACGGCCATAGCCACTGCCCCATTCCGCGCGCGTCACCACACCATCAGCGGTGGCATAAATGGGGGCTCCACTTTTTGCGGCAAAGTCAGTGCCGCGGTGCATTTCGCCCCAACGAGGGCCGTAACCGCTGGTAAAACGAAAGGTTCCTTTGACCGGCATAGCGAAGGGAGCTTTTTCAGCGGCGATACGATAGATGTTGAGTTTGTCGAGTTGATTTAAAATATTATTGGCCCGATTAACCGTGGGATCCACAACATCCAAGCCATCTGGCATGTAGGAAATGGGCGACAAGGCCCCGCCTTGGCCGGAATAGCCGCGCTTGATTTGTTCCAGTAAACGATCGATGTTCAAGCCCGCATTGCGAAACATTTTATCCAAGGGCTTGACCGATATTGTCATTGCATCTTCAAGCTGGCGGAAAATTTGATCGGCTTTTTCTTCGAGAAATTGAATTTCTAACTCAAGGCTGACCATTTGATCATGGGCTCGCTGCGAACGGGCGTGTGCGTAGTCGCGTTGTTGGGATACATCGGCCAAGGTATCGTTCACATAGTCCATGGTGCTTCCAATGGCCTGAGTGGTATTCGCATCGGTGGCTATGTCATTTTCAGGATCAATTTGCGTGGCTGTGGCGTCCAATTCTACCTGAAGGATCTCGCGTTGATTCATGGAGCGGCGCAGAGTGGCTTGCATTACATCAATACCGCGCTCTAGTTCGCGACGGTGATCTTCGGAGGTGAGCAGTGCGGACTGCATACTTGAGACCTGCTCCAGAGCGGTGTTGAAACGCTGTTGGGCGGCCAATGCTTCTTGTGAGCGATTGTCGCGTTCTGAGGAGAGCGCGTTTAGGCGTTCTTCATAAATGGCTTGATCCCGGCGCGCCTGATCACGAAAATTACCAGAACCGATGGTGTCGAGTAAGACAATGGCCGTTGCAATGATTGCCCAGCCGATGAAGGCCGCAGATCCCAATATTGCTATAAGCTGAGAGATAGGGGAAAGGCGCATAAACCGTGTTTCGGAATCTGTTCGTAAGAATAGCCGTTTTTCAGGAATTATGCGTTCTAGAAAGTGATGCAACCGAAGCCGAAGTTTGGTGAACAAATCTCGATCCTTTCTTGAATTAGTCCCCGCATGCGGCGCCTAGAGCTACTAATAGACAACCGGCCAATCTGCCGCAATGAATTTGATTTCTTAATCTGCATCAAATTGTCCAAAGTCACCATAAACGGCGTAATTACGCCAATAGGGTTTAGCGTATAGCGGGCTGAGGTAGCATTTCATCAGCTAAGGGCCATTAACAATCAGGTGCAATCCCTGCTTCAGCGCGTTTTGCCTCGCTGAAGGGCGGTTTGAGCGTGCCGTAAAAGTATTGACGTACCAGCGCGTGAAATTTTGGCTTGGGGTCAATATTGTCTCTGCCACATAAGAAATGAAACCATTTGGAGCCATAGGCCACATGGGCGACTTCTTCGGCATAGACAACGTTTAAGGCATCAACCACCTGTTGGTCTTTGGCATTTTTAAAAATGCGGATCATGCTGGGGGTGACGTCGAGGCCACGCGCTTACAGCACCATAGGCACCACGGCCAAGCGGCCCAAGAAATCTTTCGCAGTGTCTTCAGCCGCCCGCCACATTTAGGCATGGGCGACCATGGCGCCATAAAAGCTGCCATTCGCTTCAAGACAGTCGCACATCAAGTTGAAATGTTTACTTTCTTCATCGGCGGCTTTCACCCAGTCATCATCGTATCAGATGGGTATGGGCGTGGCGCTAAATCGCGCAATCAGGTCCCAGTGCAGATCTACCGAATTTAGCTCTATATGGGCCACGGCATGCAAAAGCGCATTGCGACCTACTTCTGATTCGGTTTTGCGGCGTGGCGCGTCGCGTGGGGCCAGCAGCTCGGGCTTATCGGGTCGGGCGGGCATATCTGGCGGGGAGGCGGTGCCAATCTCAACGGGCAAATTTGCGTGACGATGTTCAAACCACTGCGTTGCCAACCTGCGCGACAGAATCGTTTTTCCCGACTGTCTGAGGTGGTCAGGACAGCGCAGGCCATTTCCGCCAATGGCATCATGAGTTTAACGCTGTCACAGTGGCCAATACATCTTTCACATGACCGGGCACTTTGACCTTGCGCCAAATATGGGCAATTTCACCCTGTGGGTTGATCAAAAACGTCGCACGTTCAATGCCCATATAGGTTTTGCCATACATCTGTTTTTCGACCCAAGTACCGAAAGCCTCGCAAAGGCTTCCATCTTCATCGGAAATCAAGTGAATGTGTAGGCCATATTTGCAAATAAACTTGTCATGCTTTTTTACTGTATCGCGCGAAACGCCTAAGATAACAGTATTCTTCGCGTTAAAATTTTCCAGTTGCTCGGAAAAGCCGATGGCCTCTTTGGTGCAGCCGGGCGTGTCATCCTTAGGGTAGAAATACAGGACAAGGTTCTTGCCTGCCGCATCCGAAAGCGCAAATTGCGCGCCACCATCGATTGTGAGATTGAATTCTGGTGCTTTATCGCCGATTGAGATCATCATATACTCGGTTTATCTGAGAGGCATTGTTGCATGGTTTATTTTAGGCCAGGATGCTCGAATTGAAAGGGCTAACTGAGCAATGTCGCAAATGAGTACGCCAGAAGTCGAAATCACAACTGTGCCAAAGCGCAGGCTGATGTCGAGCATGGTGATGGCTTTTTACGCTTTGATTTGGTCGGTCTTGCTGTGTTTTGGCCTGTTGGTTGCTGTCATGCAGGATCGGACCTTGCCTTTGCCCGAAAGCCTGCAAACCAGATTGCAGGCAGAACTTAACACCAGACTAAATTTGCCCGATATCACCTTTGATCGTGCTGATATTGCGTTGACGGAATTGTTTAACCCCAAATTGATTATAACGGGCGCACAGTTTTCAGACCCTGAGACAGGCGCCGGGGTGCAATTTGGCGTATTGAATGTGGTGTTTGACGGGAAGGCCTTAGTATTTGGTCGTATCGCGCCCAACTCCGTCTCCCTATCGGATGCGATATTTGATGTTACCCGAAAAAGCGATGGCAGCTTTGATCTGGGGTTTGTGATATCAGGCGTGGGGCAGAGCCCCCAAACATTGGATGAGATCCTTCAGGCAACTGAAGCCTTCTTTGAGCAGCCAGAATTTTCTT
>Ga0209712_10002210_pt1 | contig 16211 bp, 7 predicted proteins | sample ArcOceMetagenome_FD_187443 | JGI IMG/M metagenome (GOLD analysis project Ga0209712, IMG submission 187443) | Marine eukaryotic phytoplankton communities from Arctic Ocean - Arctic Ocean - Greenland ARC118M Metagenome (SPAdes) (version 2) | ecosystem: Environmental > Aquatic > Marine > Oceanic...
GTCTAAATCAATAATATCGTTAAATATATTACCTAAAGTAATACCACTCGCATAAATCGTACTGACCCAAGCAAACTGCTCGCTAGTCAGGTCAGTATCACGCAACATTCTGCTTAAGCCAACAATACCATTTAGTGGTGTACGTAGCTCATGACTAATGGTGGCAATAAATGCAGTTTTATCTTTACTTGCCTTAGCCACAGCATCCTCTGCCTGCTTACGCTCAGTAATATCTCGCCCGAAAGCAAGTAACCCAAGACGGGTTCCGTCTGCGCTAAAAAATGGCACCTTACGCATTTCAAAATAGCGGCTGCGACCATCGGAAAAACGCAACCATAGTTCTTCGGTAATACTGAGGTTGTTTTCAAGCACGTCTTGATCGCTAGCAACCACTTGTCGGGCAAGTTCTTCGCCATAAACTTGGTGGGGCGTTAAGCCAATTAATTCTTCTTCGGTTTTACCCGTCATTTGTTCCGCAACTCGATTACAGCCGGCAAACTGCCCTTCTTCATTGCGGTAATATATTAAGTCTGGAGACGCATCGATAATCGATCTCAGTAGAGTAGATAACCGCAACGCTTGTTGTTCTTTTTCAGATTTATCAGTAATTTCACGCTCTAAATCGGTGAAAACACTTTCCCGCTCTAGCTGAGCATTTTTGCGCTGCTCAATTTCATGATTAAGCTGCTTAATATTATTTTGCAAAGTGCGATTAAGTAACTCATCTTCCTTGCGCAATCGTTCTAACTCAGTCACTGCGTCTGCAAGACTTTCTCTTGAACGTTCTAGTTGTTTAACTAGCTCACTAAAAACCCACAATACCCAAGGCGCACTGAGTAATGTCAATACAACAGCAATTAAGAAGTCTTCAGAATGAGCTTGGTCACCAAAGAGCATCCTAAGAAAATAGGTGCCAGCGAAGGTAAATATTAACGTCAAAAAAACAAATAAAACACTGGCCTTTACTGCACCGAAACGGTTGATAAGCTGAGCAACACGGATCACCCATGGATCAACTGAGGTCATTTTTGTCATAATATCGGGGTCTCAAACATCTGTGTTTTTTGCCATTTTGCGGTATGCTAGCAAGAATATTCCGAGGATCAAATATTTAGCCTAGCATTAAAGTGTATAACGCCAGTCCAAAAAGACTATTTATTCATTTTATTTAAATATTAATTCAGTGCCGGCAAAGCTATTAAACGAAATAAAAGACTTTTTTTAACCTTTTGATAACAAACAGCATGGTTTTTCAGCTTTTATTTATAGCTTATAACTAAGCCGCAATATGAACCTATCCCATTGAAATAAAAGTACTTTCAACACTAATCAGACCTCATATAATGAAAAAGATAAAATACACCATACAAGAGAATTGATTTATAAAATAATCCTCGGTATTTTGTACGACCTGCTTAGTATAAATATTCGATACTTGACTGGTATCTTCAATAATAATTACGACCGGAAAATAAGCATCAGGGCATGAAGCCATCTCGCGTTCATACACAAACATTAGATGTATGAGTAGCATTTACAATATACAACACCCTGCCCAGTCGAAGGTTGAAGGAGTTTGCATAAATGAGTTTATATCATCCTAACGATTCAAAGGATAACTGTGGTTTTGGTCTAATCGCCCATACTAAAGGTGAGCCAAGTCACAAACTAGTCAGCACCGCAATTGAAGGTCTTGACCGTATGCAACACCGTGGCGGTATCGCCGCAGATGGCAAAACCGGCGATGGTTGTGGTTTACTTTTACAAAAACCCGACCAGTTTTTTCGTGGAATAGCTGAGCAACAAAACTGGAAGCTAGGCAAAAAGTATGGTGTAGGAGTGATATTCCTCAACCAAGACCAAGCTTTAGCAGACGTTGCCAAACAAGTCATCACTGAAGAGTTAGAAAAAGAAACTCTAGGCGTGGTTGGCTGGAGAGTAGTACCCACAGATAACTCAGTTCTTGGTGAACTGGCGGCCTCATGTGTGCCACAAATCGAACAAGTGTTTATTAATGGACCATCAGGATGGCGCTCTCAGGACTTGGAACGCCGTTTATTCATGGCGCGCAGACGTGCTGAAAAACGCTTAGCGAATGACGAAGAATTCTACATAGCAAGTTTATCCAGCTTAGTCACAGTATATAAAGGTTTGGTTATGGCCGGTGACTTGCCAAAATTTTACTTAGACTTGGCCGATGAGAATATGAAGTCGGCTATTTGTGTATTCCATCAGCGCTTCTCCACCAACACATTGCCACGCTGGCCATTGGCTCAGCCATTTAGATATTTAGCACACAATGGTGAAATTAATACTATTCGTGGAAACCGTGATTGGGCACAAGCCCGAACGGGTAAATTCAAAACACCTTTGTTACCCGATTTAGCCGATGCTGCACCTTTTGTGAATGAAGTGGGTTCTGACTCTTCATCATTAGATAATATGTTAGAGCTATTTTTAGCTGGCGGCATGGATTTGTTCCGCGCCATGCGTTTGTTAGTGCCACCTGCTTATCAAAATAACAAAACCATGGATGAAGACCTAAAAGCCTTTTACGAATTCAACTCCATGCATATGGAACCTTGGGATGGCCCAGCCGGTATTGTATTGACCAATGGTCGCCATGCCGCATGTAACCTTGATCGCAACGGCTTACGCCCAGCACGTTATGTCATAACCAAAGACGGCTTAATTACCTTAGCCTCAGAAGTCGGAATTTGGGATTACAAGCCAGAAGATGTGCTTGAAAAAGGTCGTGTCGCGCCAGGTGAAATGTTAGCCATAGACACCGAAACAGGCAAATTATGGCGTTCAAATGAAATTGATGATGAACTAAAAGGACGCCATCCCTATAAAGAATGGCTAGATAAAAGTATTCGTCGCTTAACACCTCTTGAAGAATGCGAAGCACCTGAAATCGGCAAACGTATGTTTGACGACAACATGATGAATACCTACTTCAAACAATTTAACTACAGCTATGAAGAACTTGAACAAGTAGTAAAAGTGTTAGCCAAAGATGGCCAAGAAGCGACAGGTTCTATGGGTGACGACACGCCTATGGCTGTCCTTTCTGGAAAAAATCGTACAATTTACGATTATTTCCGGCAACAGTTTGCTCAAGTAACAAATCCTCCTATTGATTCCTTACGTGAAAATCACGTGATGTCATTGGCTACATGTATTGGCCGTGAAAAATCGGTGTTCACAGAAACATCAGGCTATGCTGATCGGGTATTGTTTGACTCACCGATTATGGTGTATACCGATCTCAAGCAGTTACGTAATTACGATCCTGAACATTATTATTCTGAGTTTGTTGACCTTAACTTCCCACCGGAGGAAGGACTTAAAGCAGCGATTAATCGTGTATGCAATGAAGTAGAGCATTTGGTCTCCCACAAACGAGCCGCCTTTGTTATTTTGTCTGATCGCGCTATTAAATCTTCACGAATACCGATTCCTGCAGCTATGGCAGTGGGAGCAGTGCAGAAACGATTAGTAGAAAAAGGCTTACGCTGTGATGCAAACATAGTAGTAGAAACGGCCTCGGTCAGAGACTCACATCACTATGCAGTATTGCTTGGTCTGGGCGCTACAGCTATATATCCTTTTCTTGCCTATGAAATTATTGAACAAATGTGTGAGTCTGGACATCTAGACATGACCCCAATGCAAGCCATTGTTAATTATCGTAAAGCTATTAACAAAGGTCTATATAAAATCATGTCAAAAATGGGCATTTCTACCATTGCCAGTTACCGTAGTTCAAAATTGTTTGAAGCTATTGGTATCAACAGTTCGGTGATGGAAGTCTGCTTTAAAGGTGTGCCAAGTCGAATTCAAGGTGCTGATTTTGAAGATTTCCAACAAGACCAAATTAATCTGAACCGTGTTGCTTGGTTAAAACGTAAAACCATAGATCACGGCGGACTATTGAAATACGTGCACGGTGGTGAATATCATTCTTACAACCCTGACGTTGTAACAACCCTTCAAAAGGCCGTAGTAAGTGGTAACTACCAGGATTACCAGAAGTTTAGTGCACTGGTAAATGAACGACCAATAACCTGTCTACGTGATTTACTTGCTTTGTCACCTGATGCAGAAGCTATTTCAATTGACGACGTTGAACCTGCAGAAAATCTATTCACACGTTTTGACACTGCGGCTATGTCAATTGGTTCCTTAAGCCCTGAAGCTCACGAATCTTTAGCGATTGCCATGAATCGTTTAGGTGGTAATTCTAACTCGGGTGAAGGTGGCGAAGATCCTAAACGTTTTGGTAATGAACGTAACTCAAACATCAAACAAATCGCATCAGGGCGTTTTGGTGTGACACCACACTATTTGGTGAATGCAAAAATATTACAAATAAAAGTCGCACAGGGTGCCAAACCTGGCGAAGGTGGGCAACTTCCCGGCGACAAAGTAAATCAGTATATTGCTGAATTACGCCATTCCGTTCCAGGCGTTACCTTAATATCACCACCTCCACACCATGATATATATTCTATTGAGGATTTGGCACAGCTTATTTTTGACTTAAAACAAGTTAATCCGAAAGCGTTGATTTCAGTGAAGTTAGTTTCAGAGCCAGGAGTAGGCACTATTGCTTGTGGCGTAGCTAAAGCCTATGCCGACTTAATTACTATCTCAGGTTATGACGGTGGCACAGGCGCCAGCCCACTATCATCAGTTAAGTACGCAGGAAGCCCTTGGGAGTTAGGTCTTGCAGAAACACAGCAGGCCCTAGTGAGCAATGGCTTACGCCATAAAGTAAGAGTACAAACCGATGGTGGTCTAAAAACAGGCTTAGACGTCATTAAGGGTGCTATTTTGGGAGCTGAAAGCTTTGGCTTTGGCACCGGTCCTATGGTTGCTTTAGGTTGTAAATATTTACGAATTTGTCACCTGAATAACTGCGCTACAGGTATCGCTACACAAGATGAAAACCTGCGTGATAATTATTTCATGGGTCTCCCTGATATGGTGATGAACTACTTCAAGTTTGTTGCACAAGAAGTACGTGAAATTATGGCTTCAATGGGTGTGCGTAAATTAGATGATTTGATTGGACGTACTGATTTACTAGACGTGTTAAACGGCACTACAGCTAAACAGAATAAATTAGATCTCAGCCCTATTTTAGCCAAACCCGAAGCCGGCGATCACACTAAACTATTCTGTAGTGAAGGTGAGAATGCACCTGCTGATAAAGGTGATTTAAATCAGTTACTGTTAAAAGATTTAACCGCAGCAGTGAAACACAAAAGTGGTGGCGTATTTAATTATCCTATTCGAAATACTGACCGCTCTGTAGGCGCTATTATCTCAGGTTTAATTGCCCAACATCACGGTAATAAAGGCATGAGTGAAGACCCCATTAAATTGAACTTTACTGGTACCGCTGGGCAAAGTTTTGGTGTCTGGAATGCTGGCGGTCTAGAAATGACCTTAGTAGGTGATGCCAACGATTACGTGGGTAAAGGAATGGCCGACGGTAAGTTAGTGATTCACCCACCTCGAGGCGTAAGCTTCAAATCAAATGAAAGCGTGATAGCGGGTAACACCTGCTTATATGGTGCCACAGGTGGTAAATTATTTGCAGCAGGGCTCGCAGGTGAACGTTTCGCTGTGCGTAACTCTGGCGCAATAGCCGTTGTTGAAGGTATAGGCGATAACGGTTGTGAATATATGACAGGCGGTATTGTTGCTGTGCTTGGACCCACAGGCGTTAACTTTGGCGCAGGTATGACAGGTGGGTTTGCTTATATTCTAGATGAAAAAAATGATATCGAGCAGCGCGTAAATGGTGAATTGGTAGAACTCATGTCTATCACAGATAAAGTCATTTTGATGGAGCACCTTCGTGGTCTAATCAACCAGCATTATGAAGAAACAGGTAGTGAACATGCACACGATATCTTAAGCCACTTTGCTGAGTATTTACCGAAGTTCAGACTGGTTAAACCAAAAACCAGTGACGTTAAAAATTTACTTGGTCATATTAGTCGGTCTACTGCCGAACTACGTGTTCAAGTGCAATAAGGGGGTATCATGTCTAAAAATATATACCAATTTGTTGATGTAGAGCGTATCGATCCGCCTAAAAAGCCCTCCATCCTCAGACGTGAAGAATTTGCTGAAATATATCAGCCAATGAGTGATACCCAAGTAGCCGGTCAGGCTGACCGCTGTATTGATTGTGGTAACCCCTACTGTGAATGGAAATGTCCTGTACATAATTTCATTCCCCAATGGCTAAAGCTAGCCAATGAAGGGCGCATTTTTGAAGCGGCTGAATTATCTAGTAAAACCAACACATTGCCTGAAGTGTGTGGACGTGTATGCCCACAAGACAGATTGTGTGAAGGTGCCTGTACTCTAAACGATGATTTTGGTGCCGTAACCATTGGCAGTATTGAAAAATACATTACCGACACAGCCTTTAAACAAGGTTGGCGTCCAGATATGTCTAATGTTATCAAAACCAAAAAGAAAGTCGCTATTATTGGTGCCGGTCCTGCTGGTTTAGGTTGTGCAGATATCCTAGTACGTAACGGTGTTAAACCTGTTGTGTTTGATAAATACGAAAAAATCGGCGGTTTGTTGACCTTCGGTATTCCGTCTTTCAAGTTAGAAAAAGAAGTCATCGCACTGCGTCATGAAATATTTTCTGAAATGGGTATGGAGTTTGTTCTGAATACCGAAGTAGGCAAAGACCTACCTTTCCAAGACTTATTGGATGGTTACGATGCGGTCTTCCTTGGAATGGGAACCTATAACGCTATGAAAGGTGGTTTTGATAACGAAAAAGCGCCTGGTGTGTATGAAGCGCTGCCTTACCTAATTGCCAATGTTAATCGCCAACTAGGTCTAGAAAAACTACCTACTGACTTCGTCGATATGAAAGGCAAAAAAGTGGTGGTATTAGGAGGTGGTGATACCACTATGGATTGTGTCAGAACAGCCATACGCCAAGGTGCTCCTGATGTCACTTGTGCTTATCGCCGCGACGAAGAAAGTATGCCGGGTTCACGCCGTGAAGTAGTTAACGCTCGTGAAGAAGGTGTGAATTTTAAATTTAACGTTATGCCATTAGATATTGCGGTGGATGAAAGTGGCAAAGCGATAGGTGTGAATATGGTTAAGACCGAGATGGGTAAACCAGATGCAGAAGGCCGCCGTCGCCCGGTTATAATAGAAGGCTCTGAACATGTGCTAGAAGCAGACGCTGTGATTATTGCATTCGGCTTCCAACCTAGCCCTGCCAGTTGGTTTGGTGACTATGGAATTATATTGGACGAAAAAGGCAGAGTTCGCGCGCCTAAACATGGCAAGTTCGCCTTCCAAACGTCTAATCCTAAAATATTCTCTGGCGGAGATATGGTAAGAGGCTCTGATTTAGTGGTGACCGCCATTGACGAAGGCCGCAACGCTGCTGAAGGTATATTGGATTACTTAGGCGTTTAAGCTGCTTGAAGCAAAAGTAAAACTGAAGAAGGGGCGAAAGCCCCTTTTTTGATCTTACAAGACAAAACTAAAGATTTTTCACCACAGAGAACAAAGAGGCTTCGCTGCACAGAGGAAAGATACAAAGTTAAAAAAACGAATTATACTATGCTTTTGTTTTTCCTCTGTGCCCTCTTTGTCCTCTGTGGTAGATATTCTTTTTATTTCGCAACAGTAATATCTACCCATACTAATCGATGATCTGAAGAACTTTGTCTGTCTTTAATTAGGTGGTACAAAGGGTCAGCTTGTTTGGGCCAAAATACGCCACTCCCCGTCACGTCAAGTGAAGTCGAAGGTAATACATAGTCAGCGCGCATTGCCCATTCTGCAGTATGTTGAGCTGAATGGAGGTTATCGGGCGTATGAGCTTTACCTCCTTCGCTGTTTGGCACAATTGAAGCATTGACTAAGGAATGTTCAAGTAGTCCTTGTATCCCACTTTTTATACCATCACCTTCATTTGGTGAGGCATTCAAATCACCGGCGAGAACAAAGTGTTCGCCTTTAATACCACCTGATTTACCATTGTCATCGTAGATATATGCAGACTTTTCGCTACCTGATAGATAGTCAGTCCAAAAACGTATCTCATCGTGGTTACGTTTACCGTTACGATTTTCTGGGCCATCAAATACTGGTGGTGTTGGGTGGCTAGCCAATAAATGAATACTACGATTACCGACTTTGATTGGGATATCCCAATGAGATTTAGATGACAAACGTAATATTTGCTGCGCTTGTTGATTGTAATATTGTTGGCCACTTTCATCCTTGATAGTTGACAATAAGTTGTCTGGCATATCTTTCCAAAGGAAGTGTTGAAATGTACGTATTTGTTCAACTTGAATAGGGTATTTGCTCAGCACCACCATGCCATAGTGGCCGGGAAATAAACCAAAACCAAAAGCATCGCCTTTAGTACCGGAAGCTATGCCGTCTTTATCAAGGTCTAGACCCGAATCAACTCCTGTATTAACTGGAGCAATATAGAAATATGGGTAATCAATAGGCTTTTGATTGTTCTGAGAGACTTTTAGGTAATGCTTTATAAAGTTCTGGACATCGGTTGCCGATTTATTTGAATAATCAAACTCGTTAAGTAAAGTAATATCCGGCTTAATAGTCTGGATAATTTCAGCAATATTTTTTATTTGTGAGTGATTACCAGCTCGCAAATGTTGTGATAATTCATTGCCTCTTATCACCGTCCCTTGGGCAATATAATTACTGGCTTCCATGCTGACATTAAACGAAGCCACTCGAATACTCTTAAGTTCAGTGATAGCAAAACTATTTGCTAAAAACAGCATTAACATTAATCCAATACATATTCGCAACATGATTGTAACGACTCCTTAAACCAATAAAAAAGCCGACTACTGGTAGTCGGCTTTTATTTTTCTAACTATCTAACTATCTAACTATCTAACTAAATCATTAGATTAAAATTCGTATTTCAAACCAAGTTGAAGTTGCCATACAGACTGAGAAAGTACTTCTAAGTTCTCAATACTGCTGCTGCTTTTCAGATCAAAATACTCATACTGACCATCAACAATACTAGCCGAAACAACATCGCGTTCGTATTCATAACGAGTACGCTCAATACGACCCCAATCAGAGTTTAGAAGGTTACCAAAGTTCTCAATATCGAAGAACAACTTGAAACTGTGATCTTCACTAAAGGCTGGTAATTCTTGCTGGATGCGAATGTCAATGATAGTTGACCAAGCAGAGTTGTCATTGTTGCGCGGAGCAATGCTACCCGCATACTGTGCCAACTCTGAACTATTGATGTAATCAAAGAACTCTTGTTGTGCTACTACATCTCCTTCGAATGAAGTCGAAGCAAAAAGTGGATCATTCAGACCACTTGGAACGTAAAGTAAGTGACCGGCGTCATCATTACGGCTTTCACGTGAACATTTACCGCCACCTACATCAAGCACACAAGCATTGTTTTCGCTGAAAGTATAGCTGTAAGGTTGACCAGTACGACGGGTCATGAACATCGATACCTTGGTTTCGTAACCAGCGATTAACTCTTTTTTCCAGTTAGCGCGTAACTTAAACAAGTGTTCAGTTTGGAAACTTGAGGTACCCGCACGTGGCGCTTGACGATCATATGCAGCAAAGTCAGAGTAATTAGATGTCGCTGTTGCCGATGTGCCGTAACCGATATCTTCTACATCTGAATAAGTGTAGCTAGTGAACATGTCAAACTCACCGTATTCAGTATCCCAATCGTTGGTGGCTGACAGCGCGTATAGCTTACTATCACCAGCGTCAACTGAGCCAACAATCAGAGCTTCAGGTCCTTCGCTACAGTCATAGACACCACGTCCGTCTGGTGACGTTGCTACTGGGTTTTCACAACGTTGGTCATACCAATAAGTCGCATTATCAAGCTTGTTGTAGAGGAAGTCTGCAGAAAACATCCAACCTTCGCCTAGCACTGGGAGGTCTACAAAATAAGCAGCGCCAAGGCTGACCTTAGTCGTGGTTGGAATTTCGAAAGATGGGTTAAGTGCGTTAACAGAACCATCTGTCTCTTTGGTTGACAGCGCAGTAAGCACATCCTGTGGAATGTACTGGCCCGTTGCCGCGTCAGGTGTTGTTGGTACTAAAATAGTTCCAAAAGCGTTAGAGCCGTCAGAAATCACACCATCGTTAGAGTAACTATTTGAAAGCCAAACCGCAGGTGATCCACCTGAGAAACGACCAATCCCACCACGAACAGTGATGTCATCTGTAGCAAACCACTCAAACGAAACCCTTGGAAGAATAACATCCAAACCTTCGATATCTGTGGTGTTAGAGTAACCATAACGGTCGTTAAAATTTTGATTTTCGCGGATTGAACCATTGGACTCGTACCAGTCATAACGAAGACCGGCTTCTATGGTCAGATCTCCATTAACATCCCATGTATCCTGTAAATACAAGGAGTTGGAAGCATAACCCCAAATAGCCCGCAGGTCGTTTTCATCGTTAGACACAGCATTATTATAAAGCAGTCCAGAAGCAGTAGCGTTGGCAAGATCTGCAATACTGGCAAATTCGTAAGAACCTTCCGAGTTTTGCGCGAACAAGTTGTCTATATCAACTTCTTCTCTCTCGAAACCACCTTTGATTATATGGTCGCCTACTGCGTATGTAGCCAAAAATTTATATTGTAAAAATTCCTGATCTAGTGAATTACCATGACGGAAACGGTCTGGACCAATTGAAAGCCAGTTTTCATCACCATCAACTTCACGCAAAAATACCGCGAAATTAGGGAATTCAGCGCCATTCAAAGAATTCTGACCTGTGGCTTGCGTGGTACTTGCAATCTTAATTTGAGTCGAGAAGTTTTCTGTCCAGTCAGAAAATACATGACCAATAAAACTCTCTACTCTTTCTGAGCGGTCATACCAAGTTGAGGATGCACCAAGTACATTGTCTGACGCTAAAAAATTGTTACCGTTTTGCTCATTAATGGAGTTTCCATCCGTCAAAAGATACGTGAATTTTGCGCGGTGGTCGGAACTAATATTCCAGTCTATGTTGGCAAGGATTTTTTCATTTTCAGCTGGACCTTTGTTAAAGTCACCGATATCGAAGCCCCAAACATCAGAAACAATCTGACTAACTTGAGCCACATCGTCAAGGGTAATGTTAGCTTCTTGGTTAAGGGCACCAGAACCCGTTGGACCATTTCTCAGAGGCGCCACTTCTTCATACTTATCGTAAGCTACGAAAAAGAAAAGTTTATCTTCAATTATTGCACCACCAAGTGTTCCAACAAAGGTTTCTTCTTTAAACGTAAAGTTGAAATCGTCGTCACCGTTTTTATCGCCTATCCATGAGTCGCTTGTTTTGTAATAACCCACTGAACCATGTAATTCGTTAGTACCGGATTTAGTTACTGCATTAATAGTACCGCCAGTGAAGCCATTATATTCAACGTCAAAAGGGGCAGTCTGCACTGAGAGAGATTCGATTGCATCATAAGAAATCGGGGAACCCTGCGTTGGGTAACCATTTGCATTCAGACCAAAACGGTCGTTCAAAGCGACACCGTCTATAGTTAAGGAGTTAAACTTGCTGTTTGCACCCGCAATGGTTAATTCTTTGGCTCCACCACTTTGCACATTGACTGATGCAAACGGATTGAGCTGAGCTGCGTCTGTGATATCGCGATCAATCGAAGTCACTTCGCCTAGCGCTTCAAGGCCCAAGCTCATGCTTAGCCCATCGTTCGAGAAACCGGCTACTGCAGTATTACTACCAGTAATTTGAATAACTTCCGTATCGTTTGACGCCTCAACCGTAACAGGTAGCGAGAACGTCTGGTCCAGTGACAAGTAAAGATCATCATATTGCACAGGAGCGAATTCACCCCCACTTATCTTAACTGAGTATGGTCCACCAACACGCAAACCACGTGCTGAGAACACACCATTTGCATTTGTTGTCGCAATCGACACAGTGCCAGATGGTGTATGCGTAATAGTGACACTGGCTCCAGAGAAAATAGTTCCTGCTTCAGTTGCAACATTACCTCGGATAGAAGAAGTAGTTGATTGCGCCATTGCCGCAGTTGACATGCCAACCGTCATAGCGACTGCAATCGCGATGCGACTGAGTTTTGTTGTTTTTAACATTATGTGTTTCCTAAGTTTTATGTGTTCTGAACAATTAGTCCGAACTGTTGTCTTTACAGGATGCCAAATGGCAATGCCCAAAGCTTTGGTCAGCCGGTCTGTCGATTTAAATCGATTTCTTATTCCGTCGAACTTCAGTTTAACAGAATGATTATGACACTTATATTACAGGCATAACAGTATTGGCGTAAATTCATCAAACTGTCGTATATCTCAAGCCAAATCATACACGTTAGCAACCTGTTTTAACAAAATGCTTACAAACCAGACCAGCGGGTCAAGTAGAAAAATCTACATTGTGAACTGACTTTTAGCAAGTTCGCTGGTATCTTTCGTACCAATTTATTTTTTTATAAAACGGTTTGGTATGTCTACCCCTTTAGTTATTGCCATTTCAGGCGCATCTGGTTCTGGTAAGTCTTTGTTTACTGAGAATTTATTAAAAGAATTTTCTGAGGAAGGCAAAACTGTTCAAATTTTGCGAGAAGATCATTATTACCGTTCTCAAGATCATTTGCCGATGGCTGATCGAGAAAAAAACAATTATGACCACCCCAAAGCGTTTGAACACGAATTGTTGGTTAAGCATTTACATGCACTGAAAAACTGGCAATCAATTGAATATCCGCATTATTGTTACAAAACCCACACTCGCTTAGCGCAAACTGAAACACTCATCTCAGCGCCCGTTATTATTATCGAAGGGATCATGCTGTTAGCGAATGATGCTCTTCAACCAATGTTTGATATCAAGATATTTGTTGATACACCTTTAGATATTTGTTTATTGCGCAGATTGAAAAGGGATATCGCAGAGCGAGGAAGAACATTTGAATCGGTAGCGAATCAATACGAGTCAACCGTTAAACCTATGTACCATCAATTTATCGCTCCGAGTCGATTCACGGCAGACGTTATTGTGACTCAAGGTGGTAAAAATCGAATTGCCTTAGATGTCATTAAATCTCATATTCAACAAAGCTTGCTGTAACTCCCCACTGCATGCTTCTCAAATAATAATAAAAATAAGGAAAAAGTATGGTTAGTCTAATTGGCGTTGCATTGATGCTGTTTATTGCATTTTTATTTTCAGCCCACAAAAAAGCAATTAATTGGCGCACAGTAGGTGGTGCATTTGCTATTCAAGCTTCGGTAGGTGCCTTGGTATTATATTTTCCGCCTGGAAAAGAATTTTTATTAACATTAACCATTTACGTACAAAATATTATTAATTATAGCCAGGACGGGATTAATTTTATTTTTGGTCCAATGGGCGATAAATCCATGGGATTTATTTTTGCATTTAACGTGTTGCCGGTCATTGTGTTTTTCTCGTCACTGATTTCGGTTTTGTACCATCTTAAGATTATGAGTTTGATCATTCGCACAATAGGTGGTTTTTTACAATTTTTCCTCAAAACCAGTCGTCCTGAATCAATGTCAGCAGCCGCTAATATTTTTGTTGGTCAAACGGAAGCGCCACTTGTCATTAAGCCTTTTATCCCAAATTTAACCCGTTCTGAATTATTTGCAGTAATGGTTGGAGGTTTAGCTTCTATCGCTGGATCAGTAATGGCAGGTTACGCACAGATGGGGGTTCCTATTGAATATCTTCTGGCTGCTAGTTTTATGGCAGCTCCGGGGGGGTTATTAATGGCTAAAATTATTATTCCAGAAACTGAAGAATTTAAAAATGAGCTCAGTGAACAAGAAAACAAAGACAATGAATATGCCAATATTTTTGATGCGGCTGCCAGTGGGGCTGCATCGGGTTTGCACTTAGCATTAAACGTAGGCGCGATGTTATTGGCCTTTATTGGATTGATTGCCTTACTCAATGGTTTAATTGGTTGGGCAGGGGGGTTATTTGGTACAGAAGCATTGAGTTTCCAGGTCATTCTTGGTTACCTTTTTCAGCCGATTGCTTGGGCTCTTGGAATACCTTGGGAAGAAGCGAATATTGCCGGTAGTTTTCTTGGCCAAAAAATTGTCGTTAATGAGTTTGTCGCTTACCTAGATTTTTTACAAAATCAAAGCGAGTTGTCACCCCATTCTCAAGCCATAGTGATATTTGCCCTTTGTGGATTTGCAAACTTCTCGTCTATCGCAATATTAATGGGTGGCATAGGGGCATTGGCCCCGAATAGACGCAAAGAAATTGCCCAGCTAGGATTAAAGACAGTATTAGCAGCCACATTGGCTAATTTTATGAGCGCTGCCCTAGCCGGTTTTTTCCTTAGCCTCTAAACACAATAAAGAACAAGTAGAGATATAATTATGGAATTAGTCGCAGTAGATTATAAAGCACCCAATGCTGACAAACTTTTTGTAGCGTCTTTGCATAAAACAGGCTTTGGCGTATTAAAAAACCACCCCATTAGCCAGGACAGAGTCAGTAGTATTTATAAGCGCTGGCAGGCTTTTTTTAATAGCGAAGAAAAAAATCAATTTACCTTTGATAAAGACACTCACGATGGATTTTTTTCAACTGAAATATCTGAAACAGCTAAAGGTTTTAAGAAGAAAGATATTAAAGAATATTTTCACTTCTATCCATGGGGACGTTGCCCAGAAGCATTAAAGCAGGAAGTAGCAGATTATTATCGAGACACCAATGCATTAGCTTCAGAGTTACTTGCATGGGTTGAGAAGTATTCACCAGCAGAGGTGTCAGCTAAATACACACAATCTCTGTCAAGTATGGTGACCGATAGTGAACAAACTTTATTACGTATTCTGCACTATCCACCTTTAGATGGCTCTGAAGAGCCCGATGCGATCCGTGCCGCCGCTCATGAAGATATTAATTTGCTGACTTTATTACCATCGGCCAATGAGCCAGGTTTACAGGTAAAAGGCACCGGTGATTCATGGATAGACGTGCCCTGCGATTTTGGTAACTTAATTGTTAATATTGGCGACATGTTACAAGAGGCATCAGGCGGTTATTTCCCATCAACTACTCATAGAGTTGTTAACCCACAAGGTAGTGATCAAACTAAAGCTCGTGTTTCTTTACCGTTATTTTTACACCCCAATCCAGAAGTTGTGTTGTCTGATAGATACACCGCCAAAAGTTACCTGAAAGAGCGCCTAGAAGAGTTAGGCGTCGCTTAATCTAATAACTAATAAGAATCGCCGCCTGCAATATTGAGCAGGCGACTTGGGAAGTGGGGATATAAAATTTCAGTCTGATATTTTCTAGGTTACCTTTGTTTAGTGTAACCTTTGAACGTATAAACCTTCAAAACACTCACAAACTGCTAAGAAATTCTAGTTTGGTTTGATACCTGTCTTCATCGAACTTATTTCGAGCTTTATTTTTGGCCTGTTTTAAGTAGCGTTCACTTTGTTGCAACTCACCAATCTCAAAATAAACGCGAGCTAGCCCAAAATAAACTTCATGCTTATCTCTGTCTAAAGCTAAAGCCCTGCGAAAATGCGCAAGAGCCTGATCCCAATGCTTTTGTTCTATTTCTTGCTCACCCAAATTAACGTGGTAATAGGGATTCCTACTACGCTGGTTATTAACTTTCGCCAAAATTCTCTGAGCTTCTTGATTTCGTCCAGTAAACGTATACAAATAAGCTAAATTTTCCAAAGCTGTCAAACTATAAGAATTTATTGCAAGTGCTTGTTGATATGCTTTTTCGGATTGTGGGAAATACTCACTTAATCGGTAAAGAATACCAAGGTTAATCCATGCAGCATCAAAACTGGGGTTAATCACTAAAGCCTCACGAAAGAATGAGTAGGCAGACACATAATCTTTTCGCAAAACGGCATCAGCACCCTTATTGTTATAAAACATCGATAAAACAGCTTGTTTACTGACTACTTTTTTGGGCAATCCTCGTCTCGAAGACTGCGGATCAAAATCGACCTGATAACTTTGGCGATTTAGTTCAAACACATTGGGTTGCATTGGAGCCAGCATTTTGATGTTGATATGCCCATTTAGCAGACTAAACCCGTCGCGCCTTGTCCAATACTCAGGGATCATTATCTCTTGAAAATCGACATCAAACCCTGCTTCGGTTGCCA
>Ga0209712_10002211_pt1 | contig 16202 bp, 15 predicted proteins | sample ArcOceMetagenome_FD_187443 | JGI IMG/M metagenome (GOLD analysis project Ga0209712, IMG submission 187443) | Marine eukaryotic phytoplankton communities from Arctic Ocean - Arctic Ocean - Greenland ARC118M Metagenome (SPAdes) (version 2) | ecosystem: Environmental > Aquatic > Marine > Oceanic...
AAATTTTATTGAACCCAACTCTACATTGCTACGACCTTTAAGTTATGAAAAGAAATAGTGAACACATTTTAACAGTATGGTTGGTGGTGAATTGCCAATTGGGTGATGCTGAAGCCTTACAACAGCTTATGAAAATTTGGTATCCCAAATTATTAGGCTATGCCTACCACTTAGTAAACGAATCGGACATAGGTTTAAAAATCAATTGGCTTGCAGGGACTTTATCAACAGTTGTTGCATTTGCTATTGCCCGTATATGGTTTTTTATGGAGTTAAATCGCTTATCGGTGATACGTGAAATTAAACGGGTTGAATTACAAGTTTCTTTATTGGCTGAGTCATATCAAAAGTAATGTGTCTTAATTTCAGCGCTTGGCAAAGAGTTTGATTTGGAGAAGTGCAATGGATAAAACAAATATACTCAGATTTTGGTTTGAAGAAATTGAGCAATCAAAGTGGTGGCTCAAAGATCTTCAGTTTGATGCGATGATTACCGAACGTTTTGCTGAAGTTCATCAAGCGGCAACGTGTTGTGAGTTGTCTAATTGGAGAACCTCTGCAGAGGGACGCTTGGCTGAAATTATTATTTTGGATCAGTTTTCTCGTAATATGTTTCGTGATACGGCCCTGTCTTTTGCTTCTGATCCCTTGTCGTTAGTTCTGGCCCAAGAAGCCATTTCTGTAGGCGCTGATGTTGCGTTAAATCAAAGCCAACGAAACTTTTTGTATATGCCGTTTATGCACAGTGAGTCGTTAATTATTCATGATATTGCCGTGCAGTTGTATACCAATAATGCTGCTAAAACGTCTCTAGATTTTGAGTTGAAGCATCGAGATATTATTCAAACGTTTGGCCGTTATCCGCACAGAAATTCTATTTTAGGTCGCACCTCAACTCAGGCTGAGCTTGAATTTTTAACCCAATCCAATTCTTCGTTTTAAAGTTTGAGTTAACTGAATTTACAATTATTGATTATTTAGTCGATTGAGTCAGATTAGATTTTTTTAATATTGTGCTGTCTGTTCTCTTGGAAAAAAATGGAATATCTTGGCCAAAATATGAAGATAAACATAAAGCCAGATTGAATGATGAGTTAACCAATCTTTATTGAATGTAAACTACAATTTATTGAAAAATGATCACAAAAAACAGGCTTGTGATAAAGTTATAAAAATCAATTGTCTAGCGCGGTTTCTGAGTGAATGAGTCCAAGAGTATGAAAATAAAAAAGTGGCTTGGATTTATTCTGATATCTGTTTTTACTTTATGTGTTGAGGCGAAACCTGTTCATGTCGCAGTCGCTGCTAACTTCAGTAACACCATGAAAAGTCTGGTAACAGAGTTTGAGAAAACATCTGACTATCACATAGCCTTGTCTTTTGGCTCATCGGGAAAATTTTATGCGCAGATCAAACAAGGCGCGCCATATGAATTATTTTTCTCTGCTGATCAGGCTAAGCCAGACGCATTACAAAAAGATGGACTAGTGATAGCTTCTAGCCGCTTTACATACGCTATCGGACGTTTAGCTGTGTGGAGCGCTCGCCCTGATTTTGCTAATAAAATAGAAACTAAATTAAAACAGGGGAGTTTTAATAAACTGGCTCTCGCCAATCCTAAATTAGCACCTTATGGTGCCGCTTCTTTAGAAGTGCTCAGAAATTTAGAGTTAGTCGATACGACTCAATCCAAATGGGTACGAGGTGAAAATATTGCGCAAACCTATCAGTTTGTTAGCTCTGGAAACGCAGATTTAGGCTTTATCGCTTTGTCGCAGTTGTTAGGCTCAGATAATATGAAACCAGGATCTTATTGGTTGGTGCCTGACATAATGCATCATGCCATTAAGCAAGATGTTGTGTTGTTACGCTCTGCTGAAAAAAGCCAAGGGGCTAAAGCATTTTTAGATTTTATGCACACTGATAAGGCTCTAAATATTATTATCGAATATGGTTATCTGGCTTTAAATAGTATGAATGAGCTAGATATATGAGTCTTACGGATGGCGATATCGCGACTATTTGGTTGACGTTACGGCTTGCCACAACCGTCACCATACTATTACTGATATTCGCCACACCCGTCGCTTGGTGGTTAGCCAGAACCAACTCTTGGTTTAAAGGTCCATTGAGCGCGATAGTGGCTTTACCTTTAGTGCTTCCGCCAACTGTATTGGGTTTTTACTTGTTACTAGCCATGGGGCCAAATGGTGCGATAGGGCAGTTGACCCAAGCATTTGGATTAGGAACGTTACCTTTTACCTTTTGGGGTTTAGTAGTGGCGTCGATGGTGTATTCATTACCTTTTGTAGTACAACCCATTCAAAATGCGATCGAAGCCATTGGTAATCGACCTTTAGAAGCTGCTGCTACTCTTGGTGCAGGTCCTATGGATCGTTTTTTCACGGTGGTGTTACCTTTAGCTAAACCGGGTTTTATGACGGCAACGATTCTTGGTTTTGCGCATACGGTAGGTGAGTTTGGCATTGTATTGATGATTGGTGGCAGTATTCCCGGCGAAACTCGTGTGGTTTCTGTTCAAATTTACGATCATGTCGAGTCATTACAATATGCACAAGCTCATGCTTTGTCGGGCGTAATGATTGTATTTTCGTTTGTGGTGTTGCTAATGCTTTATACCTTTCAGCGAAAGCGCAAAGCGGTAGGCATGACTTATGGTAGATAAGGTCGACAAGATAAAAGAGTCTAAAAAACCCGTTATATCTGTTCAGGGAATTCAGGCACGTTTTCAACTGGGATATGACCCAACGGCAACAAATTCTTTTGAGCTTGATATCGACATTGATATCCCAGGGCAGGGTATTACTGCTATTTTTGGTGAATCTGGTTCCGGTAAAACGTCTTTGTTGCGATGTATTGCCGGTCTGGAGAAAAAGGCTTCCGGCTGTTTGATCGTGAATGGCGAACTTTGGCAAGATGCTTCTATGTTTGTCCCTACCCATAAACGAAGCCTTGGATATGTGTTTCAAGAAGCCAGTTTATTTGAGCACTTAACCGCCATGGGAAATTTACGCTACGCCATCAAACGCAATAATCAAGCAGCTAACCAAGAATTATTAGAGCAAGTTGTCAGCGTAATGGGGATAGAAGGTATTTTGAAGCAATTCCCTCAGCAACTATCTGGTGGTGAAAGACAGCGTGTGGCAATAGCCAGAGCACTATTAAGCCAACCCAAACTGTTGTTGATGGATGAGCCACTTGCGTCGCTAGATACTGCACGTAAATTAGAAATATTGCCTTACTTAGAGCGCCTGCGTAGTAGTTTTAATATCCCTATTTTGTATGTAAGTCATGCTGTTGATGAAATAGTAAGACTTGCTGATCATGCTGTGATAATGCGACAAGGAGAAGTGATTGCCCAAGGTGCTATAACAGAACTTTTTTCTAGGGCTGACTTACCTTTGGGAGTGAGTAATGAAGTAGGGGCTATTCTCGAATGCAAAGTCGTGGAAAGAGACAAACAATGGCATTTGATGCGGGTCACTTTTGATGGTGGTGAGCTTTGGTTGCCCATTGTTGAAAACACTCAAAACAATACACAAAGGGTACGAGTACTCGCGAGTGATGTTAGCTTAACTTTAACGCCACATACTGACAGCAGTATTCTCAACGTGTTATCAGGACAGATCGTAGAAATAATCAATGACCAAGACCCAGCGATGTCGTTGTTACGATTAAAAGTAGGCGAGAGTTATTTATTGGCTCGTTTGACCCAAAAGTCGTCACAAAATCTAGATTTGACTTTGGGTAAGAGCATATGGATACAAATAAAGTCAGCCGCAATAGTGCGGTAATTACAGTATGCTATTAGCAGCAGTTATAAGGTTTTAAGGCGTTATGGAATACGCGATTGTTTTAATGGCCGCCTTGGCCCATGCGATATGGAATGGGTTAGTTAAAAACAGTGAGGACAAATTATTGTCGCTCACTTTTGTACGTTTTATTGGTATGGTTTTAGGCTTAATCGTTATTGCCACTCAACCCAGTATGGATATTTCTATACTGCCCTATGTGTTGTTAGCGTCGTCAATTCACTTTGTTTACTTCTATTGTTTAATTAATACCTACAAGTTAGGTGATTTCTCTCAGGTATATCCAATTTCACGGGGGGTAGCGCCTATGTTGGTGTTGTTTGCTGGCGTGTTTGTGGTGCAAGACAACTTAAGCAATTGGCAAATTATGGGGACATTGTTTATTTGTGTTGGTTTAATGTATTTGGCAGCGAGTAAGCGAACAATTGGGCTAGCCCCATTTCTGTTTGCTGTTGCAACTGCTTTTTGTATCGCCGGATACACGCTAGTAAGCGGTGTAGGGGTAAGATTGAGTGGGTCATTCTTGGTGTATGCAGCATGGTTAGAGTTGGTAACAGGTGCTGGGGTGTTACTTTTTAGCTTTATAACAAGAGGCAAAGAAACCGTATATTATGGTATTCGAAATTGGAAACATGGAAGCTTAACCGGAATTTTGTCTATTGGAGGTTATAGTGCTGCATTATGGGCAATGACCAAATTACCTATTTCGTCGGTCGCAGCGCTGCGGGAAACCAGTATTATTTTTGCTGCATTGATTGGCGGTTATGTGCTTAAAGAAAAATTTGCCTTTAGCCGTGTATTAGCCTCAACAATCGTTGTCACTGGAATAGCCTGCTTAATTCTATTGTAAAATCTTATCCGAAAAATTGTCATTGCATCTCTCTATCTAAGGCTGTCCAGAAGTTTTGTCTAAAAAATAGTTTGACTACTTTAGTTCCTTAGCAACGACGTTTGTATTTTTAAACCACCAAAACAATTCTTCTTTCGCAAATTCTAAGAAACTATACTGGACTCCTCGTATTGTTTTTAAATCAATGAAATAAAAATATTAAGTAATCCACCTTTTGATATTGTGCGTTTAAGTTGCTGTTTATAAAAAGTATGAATTGAGGGTTATTAATTTAAAACCAATTTCCCTATTCTTTATTCCACTAATATTCCCCACTGGAGCCCCAAATTGAACAGGATTTTTAACAACTCGGCAGGTCTTTTACTGCTTTAACTGACGACATCTAGTGTTGCATCGAACACATCCGGCATCCATGGACCAGGTGTAAAAGCGGATGATCGTAGTATGCACCTTCGTTTAGCTTTATCTCCCGGTGATGAAGATGGTCAAGAGGACAACTGGGCCTACCGTTTACACTATCAGCATGCATTTAATGACGAATTAAGGGGACGTGTCATTTTACAGTATCGTGACCGAGGTAGTTTCCAATATGAATATATTCGCGCTGAGATGCTTTACAACTTTAAGAAAAGAATCGACGACGACAATTGGTCAAGCGCCGTGCGTTTTGATATTCGTCAACTCCGAAGTGATAATCCTGTGATGTTTGCCGTAAATTGGACAAACCAATGGGATTTGTTAAATGGGATCCGCATTCGTGGTATTTTAATCGGCGCTTAGGAATTTGGTAGCGACAGTGCATCCAGTGGTACTGAAATAGAAACACGTGGTAGCGTAACAAAACAATTGGAAAATGGACTGACTATAGGCATCGAGATGTTTAATGACTTTGGGCGATTTGGCGACTTTGGTTCATTTGATAATCAAGGCCATCAAATTGGTCCCATGTTAGGTGGTAAAGTAGATGGCTTTAAATATGAAGTCAGATACCTTGCGTGTGTCTCTGACGGTGCCAGAGATCACAACTTTGGTTTGAGATTCAATAAGGCATTCTGATACGGTTTATTCACTGTATTTACGGCGGGTAAAGATAAGTATTAAAAACGTTTGAGCCATAAAGGTCGCAGAGCGTTGGCCGCTGTGCTGCAAAGAGGTAAATGTTTTAAGATTTATATTCCTTTTCTCTGTGGCGGCACTCGGTGCCCTCCTTTTCTTCTGTGGTGAATATTGTTTTTTCTTTACGCATAAAAAAACGGCCTCAGAAGAGGCCATTTTTAAAGGTAAGTAGGATAAGCAACTTACCTTCCATGTTGAACGTTTCGGTGGCCGAAGCCAAGTTCATTCAAGAACAATTCTTTATTTGCGCTAAACCTAGATACGGTCGTTGAGCGCGACCACTATTGCGGAGCTATCTAAACCATTCTCAGAAGCCCAAGCTAATACAGTTTTGCCATCTTTCTCAGGTGCTTTCAAATCACCTTTAGGCATTTTCTTAACCATCAAGGTACCTGTTTCAACAGCGTCGTTAAGCATAGCGGTGCGAATTAAGCTGTTACCACCACAAGATACACCGGTGTAGTAATCTTTAAGTTTTAATCTGTAATCAGACTGAACACGTTTCATTTTTTTACGTAGTTCGCCTTTGTCATCTGCTTTAACGATTGTGCAGATGTTTTGTAATGCTTCGCTTACATCGGCTTGTGCGTTGCCAGCAAAGATTAAAGAAGCGGTTGCGATAGCGATTGAAGTTTTAACTATTTTCAACATGGTTAAGTTCCTCGGTGGTTAAGTAAGTTGTGAAACGTTGCTGCGTTTCGATGATGTTATTAAACAGCAATTGGATTGATTAAAAAATCTGCGAGGTAATACTTAGGTATGGGGAGTGATAACTTTCTTTAGGATGAAGCTTGGCGTCTCAATGTATTGAGGCTTAAACCTAAAGTATGCGCTGACGCTTACTGCATCTTTGCAGTTTTTGTTTAGCATCCCGCGTGTGGATTACCAAACGATAAATGATATTTCTTCAGTCAAAAAAGTAGGCGAAAACGTCAGCTCGAGAGGTATTCGCTTCATCCAAATATTAGTTGAATTCAGTAGGATGAGTGTCGCGAAGAGGTGAAGTTAAAAAAGCGATAAGGGGGTGTAAGAAAAAATTACGTCTTGCAGTGAGAGCCTTTTATTAAACTCGATCAAAAGTTTAGGGTTTGTAGTAACACTTTTTTATTGGCTGGCTAATCGCCAGCCAATATTTAACGGGGTAATCTATGTTACTTTTTATTCAGGATGGAAGGCATGCGCTACTTGGGCTATTTGATCTCGCATCCAAATATGTGCATCGTCTAAATCAGCGCTCATATGCCAATATAAAAAGTATTCAAGAGGTGGCAATTCAAACGGCAATTCGTACATAGCCAAGTCATAATGTTTAGCTAAGTGATAAGGAATACAGGCGATTAAATCTGTTTTGACTAGGCTCGAGGGGATGGTTAAAAAGTGCTGACTACGCATCACTACCTTGCGCTTCTCACCTTCTTTGTCTAATGCGACATCTATTGGTCCGGTGCCGGTTTTTCTATGGGAAACGTTAATATGGCCAAGTTGCAAAAACTCATCCATATTCATACCTTGAGATAATGAAGGGTGGTTCTTACGTGCCAGTACTACAAACCTATCTTGAGCGATTTTTTGTTTGCATAAATGTTGGTCGCTAAATGATGAGGCATCTGCGTAAAAATCTAGATTGCCACTGGCCATGGCAGAAACAATGTTTTTGCGTTCAATTTCGTAATTTGTTAGAGATATTTTAGGCGCGCTTTTTTGTAACTGCCCAAGTAAACGAGGAATGATACTGACCTCAAGTAAATCTCTGCATGCGAAGTTAAATGTTTTTTCTGCTTTGAGGGGATCGAAAATGTGACTTTCTTGCACACTCCTTCGCAATAAACCTAAAGCTTCTCGAGCCGGCCCAATAATATTTTGAGCTACAGGAGTAGGAGTCATGCTGTGTCCTGTGCGCACAAATAAAGGGTCATTTAGCATTTCTCGTAAACGAGCTAAGGAGTTACTGACCGCTGGTTGAGTAATACACAATACATCTGCGGCTTTAGTTAAGCTACCTGCTGTGTAAATAGCATCAAAAACCGCAAATAAATTTAAGTCAATACGGTGCAAATTCATAAACATTACCTATACAAAAAAACTGCAAATAGGATACGTTAATTATTAGTTAAATCAATGTTTAGGTATAGTTAATATTCATTACATTGATATCTCTAAGCTTGTTAGACTACTAAATCAATATCCAAAGGAGACAATAATATGACTAAAAAGCTATTAGACTTAACAGTTGGGGAGCAATTACCCGTTGGTGATTGGCTAAACATTTCTCAAGCTGATATAGATATGTTTGCCAAGGCAACTAATGATCATCAATGGATACATGTTGACCCACAGCGATGTGAAAAAGAGAGCCCATTTGGAACAACTATCGCTCATGGTTATTTAACTGTTACTTTGATGCCCAACTCACTGTATCAATCTATTGAACCAGACCCTGAATTTCAATCGTTACTTAATTATGGTGTCGATAAAATTCGATTCATTGAAGCTGTGCGAGTCAATGACAAGATAAGATTTGTATCAACATTGATTAACACAGAGCAAAAAGCGTCGGGGAAATTGTTTTATTTTGAAACGGTTGCAGAAATAGAAGGTCGAGATAAACCTGCAATGAAAGGGGTGTTTCTGACATTGTTAGTGGGGGCTTAGCCTGCATTAGAACTCACTTTATTCATTATTTATAGTAATACGCTTATTATGTCTTAACGCCGGCTGGTCAGACCATATGGTTAATTGATATTTACATATAGATAACAATCTATTTACATGCTGCTCCCTCCAATCTACTATAAATGCTGAGTGTCTATATTTACATATATCAGGCACTTAGCAAAAAATAATATTATTAGAATTAAATAGTTTGATGGTCTTCTGTTTGGGTCGTCATACAGCGTCCGCTCTTTGGATGAGAATTTAATATCTTTTAGCTAATAGCTCACCTATTGGGGACACAGTATGAAAATGAAAACTAAATTAACGGCATTAGCAGTGGCAATTTCTGCCCAGCTTCTACCTATGGGCAACCTCGCTCTTGCTCAAGAGCAAACTGCTGAGCAAGAACAAGACGTTGAAAAGATTATGGTAACGGGTAGTTTTGTAAGGCGCAGTGAAAATTTTGAATCTCCGTCACCATTAGCGGTGCTGGATGCTGGAGATATTGAGTCAATTGGAGCAAAAAGCATTGGCGATATTACCCAAACGTTGACCATTAATACGGGGGCTGAAAATACTCCTGACGCATTTACTCAGAATGCTACAGCGGGCACATCTAACATCAACCTACGCGGTTTAGGCGTAGCCTCTACATTAATTTTGTTAAATAACAAACGTCAGGTGGTGACAGCACAAAACAACAACGGCGGAGTTAATTTCGTAGACACAAGTTCATTAGTGCCAATGATTGCCATAAATCGAATGGAAATAGTAAAAGATGGGGCTTCGGCTTTATATGGTTCTGATGCAGTAGCAGGTGTTGTCAATTTTATTACCAAAACCGATTATGAAGGTGCGCAGGTTTCTCTGGATTATCAGGACGGCGCTCATGGCGACAACAAAGAATATACAGTACAAGGTTTATGGGGCACAGTTGGTGATGATAGCAGTATTTTGGCAGCTATCAGTTATACTAACCGCTCTCCTATGTTTACGCGAGACCGTCGCTTAAGTCGCCCTCAAGATGATGCAAGTTCTTTAGGAAACCCGGGTTCATACTTTTTAGATGTAGGTTTACCTACAGGCCCAATACCCATTATTGACCCAACCGGTTGTGAAGAGTTTGGTGGGTTGCCAACGTTACTTGCGCCTCCAGGCACAGTGCCGGGATTAAGTGTCGGGCTTTGTCGTTTTGACTTCGGTCAAGGTTTTTCTTTTGTTCCTGATGAGACTCGTGTTAATGCCTATATAAAGGCAACCAAGGAATTAACAGATGATATTGAATGGACAACGGAAATCACCTCTGCAAGAAATAGGGCTGAGCGCGGCGGCTCACCGAGTTTCCCTATTTTAACATTCCCGACTGTTCCTGCTAATCACCCAAATAATGTGTTTGGACAGGATGTTTCTTACTTTGGTCGTGAGATAGGTAATGATGCTAACGGTAAAGCTCTTCCAGGCGACCCTGCTAACACAGAATCTGATACCTTTAGATTCATGACTATGCTGCAAGGTGAATTAGAAGATGGTTTTTGGGAAGTCAGTTATACGGCCGCACGAAATGACTTTCTCTTCTACGGTAATGATACATTAGGGCAAGAGTTTCAAAATGCCCTTCGAGGTTTTGGTGGGCAAGGGTGTGATCCTATAGCGGGTGTGGCTGGAGAAGGTTCATGTGAATATTTTAATCCATTTGCTACACAATTTACTACATCGCCCAATTCACAGAATGTAATCGATTCCTTTACCGCCAGACAATCAATTGATTCTAAGTCAAATCTTGAAGTGGCAGAAGCTTTTCTCTCAACTGAATTATTTGAGATGGATGGCGGTTCAGCCGGTATCGCTGTTGGCGTTCAGTATCGTTATCAGGATTTGTTTCAAGACCACGATTCTCTCTCTAACCAGGATAAATTCGCATTTGTTATTGGTAATCCAGATATAGGTGGCGAGCAGGATGTTGTTGCTGTTTTTGGTGAATTGGCATTGCCAGTTTCTGACAATATTGATATCCAAATAGCCTTGAGATATGAAGATTACGGCGGTACAACTGGTGATACTGTTGATCCTAAATTTGCCATTTCTTGGCGTGCAAGCGAAGATTTTTCACTTCGTGCTTCAGTATCAACTTCATTTAGAGCACCTTCTATCTTCCAAAGAGAGGGTGGCGGAACAGGTCTTAATCAGGTGAATGATCCCATTACTGGTGGACAATTTTTTGCTGCAGTTAGGTCAAGCGGTAATGAAGAATTGGTTCCTGAGGAATCAACCGCTTTTAATGTTGGTTTTTCACTTGAGCCAGTTGATGATTTATCGATTGAAGTAGATTATTGGAGCTTTGATTTCACCGATTTAATTATCCAGGAGAGTTTTCAGGCGTTACTTAACCTGGAGCCACAAAATACAGATAGAATTATCAGGGTAGGCGATCCATTGAATGGTCCTATAATTCGAATAAATACTACTTATGTAAATGCGAGCTCACTTGAAACCTCTGGTTTGGATTTTGTTGCTAACTATAAAATAGATACCGACGTGGGAACATTCACCCCCAACCTAAGTGCTACTTATATCCTTGCTTATGATCTGGTTGATCCGCAAGCAGGTAAAATAGAAGGTGCGGGCTCACGTAATTTCAATAATATCGGTACATCTACTCCAGAATTAAAAGCTAATTTAGGCTTGAACTGGACACATGAGAACTACTCTGCCAACATTTTTGGTCGCTACGTAGACAGTTATTCAGACGATCAAAATGACCTCAGAGAGATTGACAGCCATCTAACATGGGATGCTCAATTAAATATCGATTTGGGTGGCATATTTGAAACCGAGGCTGCTTACGTATTAACATTTGGTGGTGTTAATCTTACAGATGAAGATCCTCCGCAAGTATTTACCAATAGTGGTTTTGATTCTAAAGTACATGACCCTCGTGGCAGACAAGTCTATGCGCGTTTGGCAGTTGAGTTTTAGTTAACATCTAAGCGATATACTTATCATCCCCGGCTACGACCGGGGATTTTTTTGTAAACTACTTTTTCCAGTTTTTATAATATTGATTAGCGACTGCACACTTCTATTTACCTAATTAATTCCACATTATAAGAAGGAACTTTGACTCAAACACAATGCTGAGAAATTAATCATGGAAAAATATTCCCAAGAACAGATTCAAATTGAGCTAAAAAACATAAACCAACAACTGGAAGTGCAACAACATTGGCAGATGGTTGAAGGCAAGTTGACAAAAACCTTCAAATTTAAAAGTTTCATCCGCGCCTTTGGATGGATGTCACAAATAGCTATATGGGCTGAAAAACTTAACCATCATCCTGAATGGTTTAATGTCTATAATAAGGTTGAAGTGAAACTGACGACTCATGATGTGGGTGGAATAAGTGAATTAGATTTTAAACTAGCTGAAAAAATGGAATTATTTCTCAAATAACTAACGACTCTTACAAGTTCGTCAAAAAATTGTTTGAATTAATTTCAACAAGGATTTCCAAAATTATTTTTGATACGTTGTTTAATTAGACAGGTTGTATGTAGTTTGAGCGGTTGAACATGTTTTTAGTCTTTATCTGTATTAACCCCTTGCGCGCCTAAGTTTGCTATGTATAATACGCCCCACTTGAGGAGAGCAGGCAACAATGGCTTGTCACTCAAAGAAGATTTCAGTCGCGGGATGGAGCAGTCTGGTAGCTCGTCGGGCTCATAACCCGAAGGTCGTAGGTTCAAATCCTGCTCCCGCAACCATATTATAAATGTGATTTTAAAGTGTTAATTAATCCATTTAAAAAGTAGTAAAGTTAGGGGATTTGATTTTCATGTCAATGATTCTAAATGAAGATTTCAGTCGCGGGATGGAGCAGTCTGGTAGCTCGTCGGGCTCATAACCCGAAGGTCGTAGGTTCAAATCCTGCTCCCGCAACCATATAAACAAACGAACCGATAAATGTTATTTATCGGTTCGTTTTTTTTTGAGCTGATTATATCCAAGTCGTTTAACCAGTTCAGAGCCAAGCAATGTTTCATCTGAAACATCCTATATTTTAATACGCCTTCTACAATAATGTGATTGATTAGTACATTGTGTACAAACCTTGCTAATGCTGACTTTATTTGGGGATTAAAAGCCTTATTAAGGTGATATTTTCTCTCCTTGGGTGTTTTTTAGACATTCAGTTCCACCTAGCCTTGCAAGTCACCTTTGTCCTCTGTAGAATGCGCCGCACTTGAGAAGCGAACTCCCTCGTCTTATGATGATAGTAACGTTTCATATTGTGGGAATTCTTTCGAGATATTTTTGCGGTCAACAGTCTATTTCGTTGATTTCGCGCTTCCACAACCACTTTTAGAACTTGGTGAAATACCAATTTTATTTAAATAGTGGACTAGGGTCCAGAAACAAATAACCCCGCTTGTACGGGGTTTTTTGTCTTTAAAATTTCGATTTTCTTTCTGGGCATTTGGCCCTTTTTTTGTTTTTGGAGCAAAGCTTTGTCGCAACTCGAACAAAAGCTGACAGAAATGTTAACCGCACCTGTTGAAGCCTTAGGCTTTGAGATGGTGGGCGTAGAATTTTTACGCGCGGGCAAACATTCTTCGCTACGTATATTTATTGATCACCCTGATGGTATTAGTGTTGAACACTGTGCCGAGGTAAGTCGTCAAGCTAGCGCTGTACTGGATGTTGAAGATCCTATTAGCACAGAATATAACCTTGAGGTGTCTTCTCCTGGAATGGATAGACCTTTATTTAAAGAAGCCCACTACCTTGAATGTTTAGGAGAAGTGGTAACGCTTAAGTTAAGAATACCTATGGGTGATAGACGTAATTTTAAAGGAAAAGTGTTGGCTTGCGAATCAGGCAATCTGACATTAGAAATTGATAACCAAACCCATGTTTTGGCTATTGTGAATATAGAAAAAGGTAATCTTGTCCCATCTTTTGACTAAGATGGCGACCAGACAAGGGCTGTCGTAAGAGAGTAATCAGTGAGGCAACAATGAATAAAGAAATTCTGTTAGTGGCTGAAGCCGTTTCAAACGAAAAACAGGTTCCAAGAGAAAAAATCTTCGAGGCGTTAGAGTTTGCTATCGCCAGCGCTACCAAAAAGAAAAATGAAGGCGAAATCGAAGTACGGGTTAGCATCGACCGTGAAACGGGGAGTTTTGAAACGTTTCGCCGTTGGTTAGTGGTTGCAGATGATCACGAACAAGAAAATCCTGTTGCAGAAATGTCTTTATCTGCTGCACAAATGGATGAGCCAGACAAGCAGCTGGGTGAGTATGTTGAAGATCAAATCGAATCGATCGCATTTGACCGGATCACTACACAAACAGCCAAGCAAGTTATCGTTCAAAAAGTGCGTGAAGCTGAGCGTGATCAGGTCATAGCAGAATATGAAGACCGTGTTGGCGAATTAGTCACAGGTACAGTTAAAAAAGTTAATCGTGACAATGTCATTGTTGATTTAGGTAATAATGCTGAAGGTGTTATTTATCGAGACGATATGTTACCTCGCGAGACATTCCGTGCGGGTGACAGAGTACGTGGTCTACTTTACGTTATTCGTCCAGAAGCCCGTGGTGCGCAGTTGTTTATTAGCCGAACACACCCAGACATGTTGGTTGAGTTGTTCCGCATAGAAGTGCCGGAAATTGCTGAAGAAACATTAGAAATTAAAGCCGCTGCACGTGATCCAGGTTCAAGAGCTAAGATTGCCGTTAAAACTAACGACAAACGTTTAGATCCTGTTGGTGCATGTGTGGGAATGCGTGGTTCTCGAGTACAAGCTGTATCCGGTGAATTAAGTGGTGAGCGTGTTGATATTGTGCTTTGGGATGATAATCCGGCGCAATTTGTTATCAACGCGATGGCGCCAGCAGAAGTTGCTTCTATTGTTGTTGATGAAGACAAACAATCAATGGATGTAGCGGTCGAAGCTGACAATTTGGCACAAGCCATTGGTCGCAGTGGTCAAAACGTAAGATTAGCCAGCCAACTAACAGGCTGGGAATTAAACGTAATGACAGTAGAAGACTTGAACGCCAAACATGAAGAAGAAAATTCTAAGGTGCTAAGCGTATTTACTGCTGGTTTAGACATCGACACAGACTTTGCTTCTATTTTGGTAGATGAAGGTTTCACTACACTTGAAGAAATAGCCTATGTGCCTATCAACGAATTGCTCGATATCGAAGGATTAGAGGAAGAGATGGTTGAAGAGTTGCGGGAACGCGCTCGTGCGACGTTAACGACTCGTGCATTAGCTACAGAAGAAACACTTGAAGCTGCAGAGCCTAAAGAAGAGCTGTTAAACCTTGAAGGTATGGACAGGCACGTTGCCTACACACTTGCAAGTCGCGGCATTACCGATCTTGAAGGCCTTGCAGAACAAGGTACTGATGAGATTTCAGATATAGAAGAATTAAGCGATAAGAAAGCCGGTGAATTAATCATGGCCGCCCGTAATATCGTTTGGTTTAACGAAGAATAGGTCAACAGGAGGAATTCCCATATGGCAGAAGTATCCATAGAAAAACTTGCCACTGATATAGGCACTTCGGTTGACCGATTGGTTCAGCAATTCAAAAGTGCCGGTATCGATAAAGTAGCTGGCGCTGATGTAACAGAAGACGAAAAACGTATATTGTTAGATTTTTTAAGCAAACAACACGGCGGGGCAGGCTCAGAAGCGCCTAAACGCATGACGTTACAACGCAAGACAACTAGCACCTTGAGTGTTGGTAAGTCTAAAGGTGTAACAGTTGAAGTGCGTAAAAAGCGTACCTATGTTAAACGTTCTGATGTTGAAGAAGCCAAAATAGCTGAGGATGAAGCAAAACGTTTAGCCGAGGAACAACAGGTTAAACTTGAAGCTGAACAGCAAGCCGCTGAAAAAGCCAAGAATGCTGCAGAAGAAAAAGCACAAAAAGCTGCTGAATCGAAAGCCAAAGCTGACGCCGAGCGAGCTGCCCGTGCTGATAAAGCCAAAGAAGCACGTGCTGCAGAAGAGTCAGCTTTAAGTCCTGAAGAAAAAGCTGCGCAAGAAAGCAACCGTGTTGAAGCTGAAAAACTTCGCAAGGCGCAAGATGAAGAAATTCAACGCAAACTTGAGTTAGATGCGAAAAACGCTGCAGAAGAGGCTAAAAAGCTGGCTGAAGAAAATTCACGTCGCTGGAAAGAAGAAGAAGAGCGACGTAAGAAACAAGAAAAAGAAGAAGTTCATGTGCATTCAAATCGCTACGCTCAAGAAGCTGAAGATGCAGATGATATAAAAACTGAACTTGGCGGACGTAGACGTAAAAAATCTAAGAAAAATGCTGGTTCAGATTTGAAACATGCTTTTAATAAACCAGCACAACCTGTTGAGCGTATTGTTCGCTTGGGCGAAACCATTACAGTAAGTGAACTAGGTAGCAAATTAGCTATTAAAGCCACTGAAGTCATTAAAGCTCTAATGAAAATGGGTGAAATGGTGACTATCAACCACGTACTTGACCAAGAAACTGCGGTATTAGTAGTCGAAGAAATGGGTCACAAGTATGAGTTGGTTAACGATAATGCACTTGAAGATGAGTTGATTGCTGACGCCTCTGGCGGTGAAACAGCCAGTCGTGCTCCTGTTGTTACTATTATGGGCCATGTTGACCACGGTAAAACGTCACTTCTAGATTACATTCGCGCTGCGAAAGTAGCAGATGGTGAAGCCGGTGGTATTACTCAGCACATTGGT
>Ga0209712_10002212_pt1 | contig 16198 bp, 26 predicted proteins | sample ArcOceMetagenome_FD_187443 | JGI IMG/M metagenome (GOLD analysis project Ga0209712, IMG submission 187443) | Marine eukaryotic phytoplankton communities from Arctic Ocean - Arctic Ocean - Greenland ARC118M Metagenome (SPAdes) (version 2) | ecosystem: Environmental > Aquatic > Marine > Oceanic...
CCAGTATCCTGATAAGTGTGTCATTGTCAACTCGAACGAGAACATGCCAAACCTTCGTGGTGACAAATCTTCTGTTGGGCGTCGTAGGCTGTTGGCTGCAGATGATGGTGATGATGACGCGGAGAAGTACAAACTTGTACAGGATGCCATCAAAGCATGTAGTAGCTTGAAAGGAGTGGGCAAGGAGTATTGTGTTGATGACATCATTGCAACTGGTGAATTTGAGCTCGCATCGGACTCTTTCTACGCTGAAATGTACTAGCAAAAATGCTCTTGTTCATTCATAGTTTTTTTGTTGTGTGGTCCAAATCAATATGATTGAATACAAGACATTCAGGACCGATGGACGACTGGAATTGTTATATCCCTTGTAATAGATCAGATAGGAGTTGTCTTGTGTAACGTAATATATGTATTTGTTATTTGTTCTTTGTTTTCTCGAGTTGTCTTCTCGAGTTGTCTCCTTGTAAAGAAATTGAAAATGGTTGAGATAAAAATACTCTCCAACAATGTTCAATGAATGGTATGCAACTGGAAACTTCGATTCAGTCTATTAAAAGGTTTACTAGTATAAATAACAAATAAATAATGTACCATACTCGTGGAGCGAAAACGATCTTACTTTTTGGGATCAGTAGTAATCATCTTATGGCACAAGTGCTGAACCAAAATTTGCTTTGAAGGAGTTCTTTGAAACAACAGTTTTCCCATCAATCCAGTAGCTAGTGAAGGAGGGAGGCCCCTTTGAAGGATACCGCCCTATTTTTCAAGTGGACAATGTTGGTCCACACCAGGACAAGCAATGTAGTAACTTTGTCATCAATCACTGCCAAGAAAAGGGATGGGCGTGGGAACCTCAAGGACCACAGATGCCCCACATAAATGTTTTGGATCTTTCTGTATTCCCTGCAATGTCTAGAAGGCATTCACACATGGTAAGATCTCTTCATGGAACAAGGGTAGTCAATGAGGAGGATGAGATTTGGGCATCAGCAGTACGAGTGTGGGACGCGTTTCTGTCAGAATGGAATACAGAATGACCGTGACTCATCGATTGATGTCACAGCTGACACTAATATAGTCAACTAAATATAGAAACACACAATTATCTTTTATCAACGATTAGAGCCTTTTAGCTAAAGGTTTTGTTGTATTAGATTACAACTTCACAGATTAACAGTCTCGTTTGTTCAAACAAACCAATTGAATAACAAAGGACTTTCTCTTTCGAAGCCATTGTTGAGCACCCGAATTGCAATTAATAAGCAAAAAGGGAACGTTCGAAGTTAAGTTAGGAACACGTTTCAAACGAAAAGAAAAAGTCACAAAACCAAAACCAGATCAGTTCAAGAATAATCGGTTACGAGAAACCAACAAGGGGTACCGAGTTGAACAACTCACCCAGCGATGAAGAACGAGGAAGTTACGACAAGATTCTATTCACAGTTGTGGAAAATACACAGGGTGGACACGAAGGCTTAAAACGTTCCGTTATCGTAGCCGAACAGGATGCTCCTGCTGTGTCAAGAACTTCCGGAGGTTACGATGCAAATGCTTCAAGAAGCAATGACGAATCGAAATCCGACGGAGTAAACCTATCAGCAGAGTTGAAATGATCGAAAAGGAAAGCACTTCAATAGCCTCCTCAAGATGGTCCAGTGTTGGAAAGAGCATCATGTCAGCGATCCTTACCTTGTCGAGCCTTATCGGTTTCTTTGCAGAACGCATTATGAGTATCTTGCGGTTTATTCAGATGACATCATTGTTGCCAGCAAAGATCCTAAAGCAGTATATGTTGTTATTCAGAAAACTTACACGATGAAGGGAGTTGGAGTGCCAGAATACTTTTTGGGGGCCGCCTGCGGGCACGAAACTGGACCTTTCAATTACAAAGGATCAACCTCCACTCTATCAGCGAAAGTATATATTCAAAATCTCATCCCGCGTTTGGAGAAAGAATTGGGAGTCTTGCGTAATTACACAGTTCCCATGGATCCAGAGTATCGTCCTGAGTTGGATGAAACACCCTTACTAGGAGAGGAGGATACGTCAAAGTTTCTTAGGAAGAATAGACATTGCTTATGCAACCACAATGCTTTCGAGACTCAATATGTGCCCTCGAGAGGGACACTACAAGAATAGGCAATGGGAGAGGAAGATGGAATGGACAGGTGGAGATTGTCAAGGGTGGTCTGGGTAATGCTGTTGTTGAGAGACACTGGGTCTGATGTACCAAGGTAGGTGACACAGCTAGCAACGTAGGTGAGTGTCTTGGCTGCTTAATAGTGTTGTAGAAATGAACTGAATTGGAGCCAGCCACTGACAAGTTGTTTGGAGTAAAACAAGGTTTCGGCGGTCCAGGAGAAATTTGGAAGATGGATGGCTTCACAGGAGTTGTTTCGGCGTGCTTTGGATTTGAGGGTGCGGCCAGGATGGAAGTACCATTCGGAATCAACGTGTTGTAGGATGCCCTGTTTTGGTTTAACCATTGAATCAGGAAGGAATAAGGTAGCTTTGGCATCATGGCGGATCCAAGGAAGAGTAAGGAAGAGATTGGTAGTGTCTGGAGGAGGAGAGTGTGGATTGGTGGGAAGGATGGATCCTTCGAGGACATCAACGATGTTGCCGGTGGAAAGAATTTGAAGAGAGTAAGGATCGGACTGATGGAAAGGAATGTTGAGAATACGTGCAGCTAGGCCAGGAGATGTATCATATTGAGGTGAGATGAACACTTCTTGTTGTATGTCGTAGCAAGGAGGGGTGGATTGAAGGCAGGGGTTTCATCTACAAGATGGAATTCGAAATTTCCGTTGTATGCGAGGCCAAATAGAGGGCCAGAGGGATGAAAGGTGTCAAGGCGATAGTCGCTGGAGCCGAGAAGGCTTTTGGTGGCAGGGTTGTAGAATAGTTTGCCATCGGATTTATCATCGTTGCCGACAATGATGGCCTTGATGGTCTGAGTGGTCAGAGTATTTCCTTCGACGGACTCGTATATTTTGACATGAGAGGTCAAGAACGGTGGGGAAAGTTTGCGGTAGTCTGGCTTGATACCATATGCTTCGAAGAAGAAGGTGGTAAGGACGCCAGGGATATCTGTTTTGATAGGGAAATAATTTGAGGCTTGGGTGGAGTAATTGATGGGAAAGAACCAAAATTCTGGAGGGAGGAGGTTTTTAGCCATGTAGTTTCTGGCCATGTCGCAGATGTACCGCCAGTTGATTTCGCTGAGGCCATTTTGGTTTTTGCGGCTGGAGGGTGCGCCGCTGAGGGAGGTGTGAGGCTCAAAGAGATCATCAACTGCGGTGCCAATGATTTTGAAATCTCTATTGGCAATCATCTCTGCAGGAAAACGGCCAATTTGACGGATGAATTTCTTGAGTTGACGATTAATGCAGGCAGGACTCAGATCTTTGAGGCCAAAACAATCTTTATTTCCGGTTTTTCGATTGATGATGAAGAGGACATAGTGGATACCACCAATGGCACAGCCATTGCCGTATCTGATGTCATACTGGAAGACTTCACCAAAGCGGCTGGGTCTAGGGACTGGAGTTTTGTTCCGGGTCTTTTTGGGGAGAGTGGCAGTTTCGCTACAGGAAAGGATGGGATCACGACCTGTATCCCTGACAAGTATGCTGTCCTGGGTCAGAGAGGCAAGATTCTTCAGAACTTTTTGCAATATTCCTGAATCCAAGGCTCTTTTGGAGGAACTCAGTGGTGACCAGTTTGATGGCTGGCTCGGTTCAGCTGACTCGGTCTGAGACAGGAATGCTGGGAACGTGAAGTGGGTTGTTAAGGTTGGATTGGACGGTGAAAATGTCGATATAGGTGGTCGGTTCGGTAGAGTTGTCAAGGAAGTCGAAAATTTCATGCTCTTGATAAATGGCAGTGGCAATGGTGGGTGGCAATGGGATTGGGAGAGGCGCTGGCGCCCGTGAAGAAGGTGGCGATGGTGTTTGAAAAGAGGGCCCAAGGGGAGGATGACCGGTGGCGGGAGGTGAGATGACCATGGGGGGAGGTACGGTAGGAGGTGAGATTTCTGTTTCTGTCGGTGGGGGAGTTACCGTTGGGCTAATTTCTTTGGAGGGAGAAATTAGTTTCTCTCCATTGGTAGGGTGGGTAGAATTATATTGTTGAAGGAAGAGGTCTTCAGCGTCGGCATTGAGGGACAGAGGCGAAGTGTCGATTGGAACATCTTCAACTATCGGAGATGGTTGATGATGTACTGTCGGAGAGAGAGGCGAGTCCAGGCATGGTGAAGTGGCGGAAGGTGAAGGTGGCCGTGGGATGGTGTGGATAGGAGACATGGTAGGTGTGTTGGTGGGAGTAGGAGTAGGTGGAGCAGTGGAGCAGTGGAGCAGTGGAGATAGGATTGGGGGAAGAGGAAGGAAATGGAGACGGGACTGGTGGAAGAGAGAGTGAAGCGGATGGCATGGAAGTGAGGAGAGTTTCCACGGTAGTGTGGAGGCTTCCTTCAGGTATGATGGGGAGGGGTTGACGATGCCGAGCAGGAATGGCACGGCGAGTGACAGTGGTTGGTTGAGTGAGTGGAGACATGGTTGCGATGTTCATGGAGAGAAGGCCGAGGGTGTCGCCAGGGTGGAAGATAATGGGTTTGTCGGTGAGATTCGTGGCAAGGACCTGTAGTTCTTCTGTGAGGGAAGGGTCTACACGGCCAAGATGAAGAAGGTAGGTATGGGGATTGAGTGAGGTAAGTTGGCTTTGGTATTGTGGAATGAAATCAATAGAGAAGCCAAGATTGATGGTGGAGGACGCTGATGGAAGAAGAGTAATTGTGTTGGAAAGGTGAATGTTGTAGGAATGAGGTGTTGCGGTGGAAGGTGTAGAAATGATAGTGGATGTGGTGGATGGTAGAACAGAGAGAACATCGACCTTGATGGCGGTGCGGAGGTTGGAAAGAGTGGGGCACCAGAGGATTGGGAGGGAGGAGTGTTTGCTGGTTGAATGTCAAATTGCGGTTGGCACCAGTGATGGTGAAGAAGAAAGATGGGTAGATAATATTTAATAGCCCATGTTTTCCAATAATACTGCAATCCTTGTATTTTAGGTTGTCAGAGGATGCCATGAGAGCCACGGGGGTGCAGTTGGTCATGATGGTATGTTGTTGAATTTGGTATTTGCCATTGATGATGATATCGATGGTGCCTTGGCCCAGGGCTGTGATGGTGGAATGGCCGTTGCCAAGAGAAATCTGCTGTGGAGACTGGAAATAATCAAGCTCAGAAAACATGGAAGCGTCGTCGCAGAGGGTTTTTGGAGTTGTGCCAGTGTCATAGCACATGAGAGTCGATGGTGGAGAAAGAGGACGAGTTAGGGTTGTGGAGAAACAGGACTAGTACTAGTGTGCCTACATACATAAGAGTTAAAAAAAATTAGAAAATTACAACTTGTTTCTGCATGATGACTGCGATGACCTTCTTTGATGTGACAGACAAAGCAGCCAGGGTTGGCAAAGGCTGGCTTAAACATGGCTGTAATGTCTGCAACAGTTTTGCCGGCATTGTGAAAGGTGTTGAGGTGTGCACAGAAGAGTTGAGACGTGGGATAATTTGCTGGATAATTGTATCGTTGGTCTTTGGCGATGGGAGGTGGTTTGTCGCTCCAGGAAGGAATGGGGCAATCAGATGTACTGCGGTCACTATTTCCGGGGCCTGGCTCATGGCTGCCTCTGCGACCACGATCCGAGTCACGGCCAGAATCACGGTCACGGGGATTCGGAGGAGTTGGTAGGGTTTTGGAAGGAGTGATGCTAATGTTGTAGATGGTAGCCCAGTGCTTAGTAGCTTGGTACAGCATTTTCACGGATATGGCGGACTCCCATTTATCTGGAAGTTTGGAGCCTTGGGTGAATTTGGCTTGGACTGAGATGAAGGGATCTGGGAGAGCACGGATCCAGCACATGTTTAGGGCCTGAAGAGTGAAATCCATGTTGGCTTCATGGATACAGCTGAGGTGGCCGTTGAAAGTGGAATTGAAGGTGTTGAGGGACTGTTTTTTGTTATCCCAGGAGAGACTGTGTATTGCAGCATAGGCAATGGAACCTCTGGTGTTGTTTGTGACGGTATCTGAAAAAGAGATGAAGATATCACAGAGGATAGTGGTGCCGGTCTTGCATTGGGAGTTTTGGCAGGCAGTGCGGAAGTGTTTGTCCAACTTCAGATGAAGCATGGCATACAGGGATGCATTGTATGAGGTATCAGTACAGTGGCAAAGTTAATATCACCGGATGAGAGGAGGAGGGGATTGTAGTATGACTTGGCTACAAGGAGGGCAAGGACAAGGTCATACCATTGGCGGCATTCAGTGGGGGGATCAATAAAGGAGAAGGCAGGAATTTTGAGTTCCTTGTCGGGTGAAGAAAAGGGGATGGGTGCAAGTGGACTGGGTAGAAGCGTCATCGGCAGTGAGGTTGATGATTGAAGGGTGTTGGGGTTGTGTGTTGAGAGGAGTGGCAATGGAGGGGTCGTAAGAGACGCCGGATGAACTAGGGTTAAGGTGGATGACTTCTGGAGGGGTGTGAGGTGCGGCAGGAGGAGGAGGACGAGGAGGAGGAGCATAGATGGGACGAAGGCTGGAGCGAATGAGAAGTTCAATGTTGCGGGATTGTTGTTCCACTACGTAGATGAGACGGTCCAGTTTGTGTTGAGTGGCATCTTGGAGTGCAGTGCTGTTAGACAAGGAGGATGGGCCAGAGGAGGATGGGCCAGAGGAGGTTGAAGGTTGAGATGGTTGGTGGTAAGGAGGTACACTGGAGTGGTAGCTATGGGTAGGATCTGGAGTTTGAGTGGAGAGGGAGAAGGTAGGATTGTGATTTGGATTTGTAGATGTGTCGGAAGATATGCCTTGGAAGGGAGGGACCAGAGTGGTCTGAGTCTATTCAAGGTAGAAGGAGTCAGGAGTTTCAGGATGGTAGACGGGGTAAAGTAGGGTTTCAAAGGGGTTTTGTCGACGCATGACAGCGATCTGGGCCGCAGAAGGAGGGCTGAGACCAGCAGTGGGATCCGCAACTGGATTATCAGTCATATCCAGAATGTATGCGTACGGAAGCAGTTGGAGTAAGCAAGAGGGTGTGTGTGCAACAAGGGCAAGAAGATTAGATAGGTGTATCTGATGATGCAATCGTTGCTAAAGGGCTCATTGACCTATGTGTAGTATAAAGAGATATCTAGAAAGAGTGAGCAGATGCGAGTGGATGGGGATCCACTACACACCGGAAAAGGCCTGGAGGGACCGTCTGTCTGTCAACAATTTCGACAGGTTTTTAAGTATTGTTAAAATGCGTGATAAAATAAATAAAAAGAAGAACTATGAATTTACTAATGTAGCCTGAACGGCTTTAACGTACTACGTGCTGGTGATTAAACCTCATCCAAGACTCGGGCCTGGGTGTCCGTATATATGTGCGACCTAAAAGGTGGCACATGGACGTCTAGTCAGGTACATTATCAGCTGGTAGCTGATCATTAATCTCTGTTCGATCTGTAGTTCTGTTTGTTGTTGGCAACATTGTCTGAATAGTAGTTCGTACTTGTATTCTTCGTCTCGTACCAAGGAGATAAGTCCTAATTGTCTTTGCTCGACTCGAAGTTTTGCCTCTCATGTAGTCCCGCAGAATTGCCGTAGCCTGTCGGTACTACTTTCTCTTTTGAGGATACTTTTTCCTGTGTATGTAATTAATTGTTCGTTGTTGGAAAAACCGTTTGTCTGTGACAGGCAAAAATTGTCGTGGTATCAGTTTGATTTCCTCAATAATATTTGCAATATCAATATCCAAACGGGCGTTGTCCGCTTTCCTTACTTCATTTTCATCTTTGTGCAGAACATCGCTTCTGTGCTCCCATAGTTCCTGATTAAGTCCCACATTTTGTTTGATATTGATGCAAGCCACTTATGTGCACATCGTTGTCCATCATTCCATTCTGTAGTAACTTGCTCGGCCCACTTATAATGAAATATTCCCCACTGAATCACATGTCCCCCAAGCTCCCATTGTTGTTGCGCTATGAGTCGAATATCGTTTTGCCTTATCTCTGCAAAGTCTTGGTTCTGCTTGCGTTCTCGCTGCTCTTAATAGTGCATTAATCGCTGCCGCCATGCCTGCTGGACCCTTGGAGTCGATAGTACTAACTTCGATTTCTAAACAGAACTTGTCGTAGATCTCTGTTGTTTGTTCCGTTGTGCATTCGTAGATGTGTGTATTGTTTTCTGACATTCCACATCTTGGACAGATATCGTCTTCCCTCTCTCGTCTCCGCTGCATGTTAACACCTGTTGCAGAGATATGAGCCATGTGCTTTGTCCGAAATTGTCTATCATTGTCATCGCACGATTTCATTGTTCTTTGAAACGAGATCCAGTCGATAAGGTATGAATCTTCATTATCCACATTCATTCGTTTGCACCAATGTTTCTTAATCTGCGGTGTCCAAACTGAGTCGTAGATTTCATGTCGGTTCTTCGACGTGATTGTTTCTCCTGCAATAGATATTGTCCATGGAGTACCTGGTACTGGTGTAGTACTTATCGGTTGTCGTCCAGATTCTACCCATAGTGTAAGTGCTGCTTTGGCCATAGTATCTGCCCTCACATTCGTCTGTTCCCATATATCAAGTGCACTCAATTCTTTTTTATCATCCATGTGTCCACCAACATGTCGCATGATCCACTTAATCGATGAGCTCTCCAATTGATGTTTAATCAGAATCAGAATATCATACGAGCTCTGTGTTGAATTCACTGTTGTTCCATTCAATATCGCAGTTACAGCATCAATAGCACCTTTGCAGTCGCATGCTAATTCACAGGATCCTTGAACGATGTTTTTCCTTTTACATAATCTGTTTGTGTATATAATGCCTCCCAAGATGCCACCAAGTTCCGCTCGATAGGGAGTTTTTTTTTTTACGCCCAGGTATAATATTAGTTCCTCCACATCCAGGACTGTCCGTTGTGAGAAATGCAGAGCTTGTCTCATGATTTTTGTGTGATCCATCGCATACTAATTTTCCTTCGCCATTCGAAATAGAGGTAGCAAATGTGTCTAGAGCTGAGTTTTGTCCGAATGTATGTCGCAGTGGCCATATTTCATCCTCAGCTGCAACTCTGGGCGCTGGGAAAATATAATGCAATGCCTCTGATGTGATTTGAATCCTATCATTCCCGATGTCGCATTGCATCTGTTCAGTTTCTGTCTGTAGGCGGTATTGTCTTCCTCTAGCCCTTGTAGTTCGTCGTTGAAGAATTATCGACCAATCTTGCCATGTTCAATTTTGTTGTGAGTATACACGTCCATTTTCGTATTTCCACCATTTGATATGATTCTTCGATAAATGAGTCCAGCGTCCGAGTCTATATCTTTTAAGAAAATTCATCTATAGTCCACCAGTGAACGTCATCTTCAGGGCCTTCTGCCACAAATACCTATCGGTTTGCAACGGTACCGCATTATAGTTTGCCAGTCATATGCATATTTGCTGCATGAGTCTATTTTCACGGAGTTGTATGCAGGGATCTTAATTCCATCTCCAATTGCATTCGTAACATCAGATAATGTATTTACCTTCAGATGAGGGCGCACATAATTGATTCTCCATAGCTCAGTTTTGTCAAAGTAATCAGAGTGTTGAAAAAAAATTTCATCCATCAGGAATGTATCATTCTCCCTCCACAGCTCGAGCTCTTTGATGTCATTTTGCAGGTTTATTTTGTACGTGTTCAGATCTTGAATGGTATGCCATACCCAGTTGTGATCTACACATGGGTACTTATCAGCTTCGGAAGAGAATTCAATAATGGTTGCCTCTGCCACAGTTTTTAGGAGTTTCCCTGATACTGTCTCTGTCGGACCATGATCAAGCAATATGTTTACGTGTTCAATCAGTTGCGTAACATGAATATCTTTGAATCCTAGTCCGCCCATGTCGCAGGTAGCATAAACAATTGCTTTAGCTGCATTCCTAACAACGCCAGTTTTCGGTAGTGCAGCATCTAGCATCACCTTTTTGATCTCTGTACATTGTTGTTTTGTCATCGCAGATGCGCCCAGTGGATATCGTATCGTGCTACTGATTGTAGCACTCACTGCGATTCTAGCTTCTCGCCTTGTGACACTCGCAGTTTTAAGCCGATTGCCCCATGTCATAACCTTTTTTATCAACGCATCCTTCTGACCAGTTTCGTCACCCGTTGCACATTGTACAACACCGAGTGTTTCTCTTGGGTCCATTATGTCCAGCTGTTTAAGGGCCTGTATTCTGCCATTGAGACCATGAACTCGCAGAACTCATGTCTCGTCCTTCCGTTCATATTTCCAATGTCCATTTTTCCATTTTTGTTCAATCCATACCCAGTCGCTCTTTGTAGGATCAATTGCACCACCTGTTGTACGGAGAAGTCCTTCCCAGAGAGAGAGTCCCTTTTGAGTATCTGCAAGAAGCGTATCTGAAGATTGAGTATTTTTTAGAAAGTTCAAGAAATCCGTGTCATCCACAAATCCGAATCCTGCAAGCTTGAGATAGGTCTTGGTAATAACAGATCTAAATTCAAATTCAAAATTCTCGTCACTCATAATTTCAAAAAGAGGGGAGCTTACACCAGCCCACATTCCAGGAGCATCTCCTGCACCCTGTCCAATTCCGTGAGGGAGACATCCCCATTCAGCTATCCATTCGTCTGGACCATATGTTGTCTTTGATGTTCCATATGATGTTCTGACTGAATACGTCATATCCATTAGACCGCTGATCACAAATTTTGCTACCTCCTCAGTCATTCCCACGTGTCGCATTGTTAGGTATGCAACTAAAAATAGAATTCTATCATAGCATCCGGAGGCGTTATTCACGACATATATCCCTAATATCTTCATAATACGCATCAAGTCGGTAACGAGGCGCTTATTCATAGCATGCAGTCCAGCGGATTTACCTTTTCTGCTTCCGTATTGCTCGTCGGCTAGGAAACCATGTTTCTCAGCATGCTGCATCATAGTTTTCCCAATAAGTTTTTTATTATGGTTCATTTGAGCAGAGAATTGGGTTATTGTTCTTAACTTTCCAGGTCTCAGATCGGCCGCTTTTTTCGGAATAAGAACCTCAGTGGCCTCTTGCCAGTCTTCTGGTGTAATTCCTAGTACTAGTGGTGTCATGGCTAGTTGTGACAATACCTGTCCTGAGGTAGTGCCTTCGGTGATACACTTGATCTGTGAGAATGATAAACCTGGCGCAGAACTGGTGTCTTCCTTCATTTTCTTCCACCCATCAAAGTATTCTTTATCCGTCCATGCTATCTCCTGTATTGGCTGTAGAGGCTTCCTCATCTTGTCCATCCACAGTTAGGGTAGTATTATTTCTCCTCTGAGAATACTTTCCCATTTATCAAAGTCTCCTTGTTCGTCCAGTAGTTCTTGAAGCGGTGCTTGGCGCAGAGGAGTTGAATTAGCTGCCATTAGCTTTTTTGATTGGCTTTGATTATTTCATTTTCTATTTGATCCTTGTCTATGATACGTTGGATTCCATTATGCGTAGTAATTTCAATGGCAGATAGTCACACCTCCAAAAACTTTACCAACAGCATTCTTTATATTCTTGAATCGGTATCTTGCTGTCTCTGAATGTATGATCTGTTTCATGTGGCTGCGTATTGGTTTGCCATCAACCTCGGATCTTTCAGCTGCCAGTGCGCGGGTAAATTCAATTCGTTGCCCCATTCTGTCAGGCTTATCTTTCACAAACTTCGAGATTATTTCTCTGAGTTCCTTCATTATATCCTTGTGTGTTCTGTTTGTAGTGGCACCCTTGTAATCAATTTGTTTTGCAAGAGTAGATACTTGTCTGTAGTGCGGTCGCTCCTGAATTCGTGTAGAACATCTAGCCTCATTAATTTGAGGAGCCGTATCTTCCCGTGAGCTTTTTAAAATTTAGGTGAGAATGGTATTTGTCCATATCGAGCTTTCCTGCAGCGTTTATCTGCTTATGCTGATGCTCGTTTGGTTCGAGTTGCGATTCTATCAAGCAGATCTTGCGTACTCTGTCGTACACTGCCACTGATTCTGTCTCTTTCAGTCATTTCTGCAAGAAGTGCAACAGCATCATCTACCTTGTGTTGTCTTAGGTGTTCATCCATAAGCTCTTGATATTTGTTTTTAACAGATGGTATTTTCGATGTTGCTTTGTATTTGGCTTTATACAGTATTCCAAGTATATCCCTGATATTTACATCAATCCATCCCCACATGTGATCTGAAGGACCATCCTCAATTGAGATATAGCCTCCTGCCTCAAAAGGAGCATCTGTGGTTGCTATCCATCCATCAAGACGTTTTGTTCCTCGCGCATATGTACTATATGGTAACTCGCTGTATTTTCTTGAGAGGAGATCTTCAAGTTCGTTCATTGCGCACCATGAATTTCCTTATTCGGCTGTTGGCATCATCAAGATCCGAGTTATAGTCGCCTCCTATAAAAACATGTCCTAGTTTTCGTCTCTCATCTATTAGAATTTTCATGTCGTGTTCCCATATATCAAGTGGATCCTGTAGTCCAGCAGTTTTGTCTGCATCTAAGTTTTTCTTTAGCGATCTCTCTTCTCTTATTCTGGCGAGTTGGTTGTGAGTTGTTGCCCATCCTCTCCCAGAGCGATATGCAGAGATGAAAGTAACCCTGTGATCATCTCTTCCTCTGAGGGTAGTCCATACCCACCGACCTAGTTGTCTTATGTCCATCCCTTTTTCGTAGATGAACGCTCTTGTCTGTTGGTCTATTACAATTGCCACACCTCCAGCTGACGTTTCCTCAGTAATAGTTCGGTCTCGTTGTTCTAGACCGTGGGTGTTGAACCAGATATTTCCCATTGCATCCGGCATGATAGTTTTCATGTATCCCCTACCAAGAGTATTAATCCCTTTGTTCAATTCACTCATCATTACAATGTTGGTGTCATTACCAATTGTATTTTGTAATTGTTCTACTTTATAAGCTCCATTATTGTCCTTCCGTTCGGGAAGTGTTCCAATGTTGCCCATCATGATTCTTACACAATCATATCCTTTCTTCCCTCTTACTCCTCCTAATTTGATGTCTTCCCTTCGCGTCTTCGGCCTTCCACTATCATCACTAGTGGTCACCTCAGTTGTATTTTCAATTTTGTCCTCCGAGTGCGGCCGCAGCCATCTCGGTTAGTTGTGTTAGTGTTGATGTGTTGTCTGTGAGTTGTTGTATCTCTATATTTCCTCCTGATGATTCATCACAGTCCCCATTGGAGTTAGGGAGTTTTACTTGAGTTTGTGTAAGTTGTTGCGCCTTCTGTCTCCGCCATATCCGTAGAAGACAATTCATTACTCGTATCAGGTGGTTCGTTCTCTTGTAATACATGAGGACAGTTGTTTGTACCATAATATGATTCTCCGCAGCCTTTGTATCATACTCTTTCTGCGTGATTTGATACTGAATCTTTTTCTTTCTTTCCTCTTCAGACTTTATTTCCTGTTTGTCTATTTCCACTGAAAATTGCACACTCTTTTCAGATTGTGCCATCGAAGACACATCGCTTCCAGTGGCTAGGGATTCACAATCTGCTGACTGGTCCGACAGCTCCAGAGAGTCTTTTCTGACTTTGGCTTTTGTATTCTTTTTCATAGTCTTTGTACTCTTGTCAACCAAATTAAGATCCACTGTGCTATCATCATTCTGACTAGTATCTGCAATATCGGCCATGAAGAAAAGCTTGAACCCTGGATCAAGTATGTCCTCTGTGCCACCTGCATCCTGTATCATCTTTTCAATTTCAGCGTCGTCATTGGTATATCTTGAATATGCTTTATGATGAAAACTTGCAGATGCGTTTAGACCAATTTGCTTTGAGGGAAATAGTTTCAAGATTTCACTTCCATATGTTGAAGTCAGTTCACTCTTGAATCCTTTGAGTACTTGAACGGCCTCTTCCACCATTTCAGGCCTCGCAGTAATTTCCCATGCATTTACAAGAGCATTTGCAGTCCATTTGTGTATGATATGACGGAAAATCGGTGTATCGTCTTTATTCGTCATCATGTGTAGATGTTGTCCGATTGTAGTGTTCTCATGCCCTGGGATTGGTGTCCAGATGTCCATGGGTTCAAGAAAGAGTATCTCATCCGTCACCTTTTGATATATGTACCAGTCAAGTCTTTTTTCAATTTGCGCAATATTTCTGATCTTCCTATTTGATAATGGGATGAATTTCATTCGTGATCCATCCATCCATATCGGCCATTTTCCATCAATTTCCTTTCCAAATGCCTCATATAGCTTAATGCGTACTTCGCTGAATGCGTGATACTTCGCAGTACCGCTGAAGGCATGTCTACTGATACAACACAGTGCCAAAATGTGTAGACATTTGAATCTTATTTTAGAACAGATCATGTTAACATTTTCTTAGTTATATAAGATTAGAGGGCACGCTCCTCGTTCTCGACTCCTCGGCATGCTCGCTCGTCATTGCACTGTGTGTGGACAGCAGTGCGCTATTACACCAGAGAGACAATTGGTGGGAAGGGAGCGCGTGCAAAAAGATTGATTGCACGAAAGCTGAGCTTATGCCGCGCCTGTTTGTTCGTAGACTCACTGACGATGATGAGGAGGAGGAATTGAATGACGAGGAGGAGGATGATGGTGGTGAAACGCAAGAGTAGATAAAAAGTACTAAGTAGGCATATTTGTAGGTACTAAGTAGGCATATATGTCTTAGTTCCTCAGGAGGCGTATTTCGATGAACACCCCTGAACACCCCCTGACTTCATCTTCCTGTACTTAAATTGCGTGGTATTTTATCGGACCCCTTTTAATATCGAAATCGATTTGGTACCCCTGTACTACTACTACTAAGACTAAGACTACTACTGATCCTACTGCTGACACTCTCTCTAGCTAAGCTAGCAATAAGAACGAATATGCCAGAGACGACTAAGCTATCGTACAACGAAGGAGGATCCCTCCCATCCGATGCGCCATCCTGGGCCCTCTCAGCCTCCAAACGAATCCAAGAAAAGCTCTCCACCACTGGAAAAATCTCCCAAGCCACGCCCCCACCCGGCGTATCACGGGTCTTACTCCACAGCTGCTGTGCACCCTGCAGTGGCGCCATGGTCGAAGAAATGCAAGCGTCTTCCGTCAACGAGGTTGTTGTCTTCTTTTACAACCCAAACATCCACCCCAGAAAAGAGTATGAAATTCGCAAAGAGGAAAATAAAGAATATTGCAAACGGATCGGTGTAGAGTTTGTCGATGTTGATTATGACGTGGAGAATTGGTATGAGAGGATGAAGGGGCTCGAATATGATCCCGAGAGGGGGAAACGATGTACGGAATGTTTTGATATGCGTATGGAACGTACGGCGCTCTATGCGCATGAATATGGATTTCAAGCGATTGCGACTACCAATTCTACATCACGGTGGAAGGATGAACGACAAGTGGATGAGTCAGGATTTAGGGCAGCGGACAAATATGATGGGATCAAGTATTGGCGGTATGAATGGCAATCGGATGAAATGACATTGAGGAAATATCAAATTTCTGCCAATGAACGGTTTTACAAACAGGAATATTGTGGATGTTCGTATTCGCTCCGAGATTCGAATGAATGGAGGCGGGCCAATGGGATTCCAAAAATACAGATTGGTGGGGAGGAAGCTGGGTTGGGGGATCGGTATTTTTCAAATGCTTTGGTGGATGCTTTGGAGGAGAGTCAGGATGTTGTGGATGAATTCTTTTCGCAGGCGGAGGAGATTGCCAAGGCGGGGAAAGATATTAAGGAGAGGAAGAAATTGTTGAAGGTTTATGAACATCGGAGGAAGAATGAAGCTGTTGATGGGTCTGCTTCTGGTTTGAACAATTGGTAAACATGTTACGTAGCATTGAACTGACGCTTGATGGAATATTATTGTTAAATGAAATAATTCGGTCCTTCTTTCCTTCCATTTTCGATTTGGATATTCTAATAGAAAAAAGAAAACAAATGAACAATGTACATCTTGAATCTGTAGCCACGCAAATAATCAACAAAAGAAAAGTGAACGCCGATGACGATGTAACTATGTATTTGATTAATGAACAATTCCAAAGCGAACGACGCTTTGCGAAGGAGTCTTTCCTCTCGCTCGTCGCTTGGCTCTACGCAATACTATGTATTACTAATT
>Ga0209712_10002213_pt1 | contig 16189 bp, 11 predicted proteins | sample ArcOceMetagenome_FD_187443 | JGI IMG/M metagenome (GOLD analysis project Ga0209712, IMG submission 187443) | Marine eukaryotic phytoplankton communities from Arctic Ocean - Arctic Ocean - Greenland ARC118M Metagenome (SPAdes) (version 2) | ecosystem: Environmental > Aquatic > Marine > Oceanic...
GGATTTTGTCATATAGAGCAAGCTGATCCATGCTGGAGTTCCCTTTGTTTTTAGGATCAATTTAACAGCTTTGAAAGGTGGCAGGGAGGGGAAACCACTAGAACGGGGGAAGAGCCATGGATGTACATATTTTAAGCAGGGCTGACTTTTAATTGATTAGCTAATATTTATTAATAAATCCACCATCAGGGCCTCCTATCATTTCAAGCAGCACTGTTCATATTCCTCAAAACACACCAGCTTAACGCCTTTAGTGCTTTCTAGTATTAGCCCCCATGAAACAACCTTTGATTAGGTCCTACAGCCCGATTATTAAGCGGGCGGATGAAACATGATCTAAGCTGAATGGAGGAATCTATTGAGAGTAAATCCATGTCGAAATGGCTAAACTGAGGCACACATGAATCTTAAGGGACGTAAAATCCTATTGGTTGATGACTTTGTCTCAATTCGTAAAACCATCAAAAAAGAGCTGATTTTATCTGGCGCAAAACAGGTAGATGAAGCAGCCAATGGCGATGAAGCTTTAAAGTTATTGGCTGATGTGAAATACGATGCGGTATTGTCTGATTGGAACATGCCTAAAAAGAACGGCATTGAGCTGCTTAAAATTATTCGTGCCGATAAAGAGCTGCATAACTTACCGATGATGCTCATTACCGCTGAAACCGACCGCAATATGGTTACCGATGCCATAAAGCATAAAGTGAATGACTTTTTAGTAAAGCCTTTCACCTTACAGCTTTTAATGGAACGCCTTGAACTATTGCTTGCGGGCAATTTTGCAACGGCCCAAGAGATTCAAGCCTTAATAGAGACCCCTTTAAACAGCGAAGTGCTTGGCCTAATAGATGATCAGCCAAATTTTGAAAAAGCCACTGTCATGGTGGTGGATGATAACGCCGATAACCTAGATGTCATTGTGGGGGCACTAAAAGATAAGTGCCAATTAAAACCCTCAAACAGTGCGGCAGTGGCCAGAAAAATACTAGACAAATTCCCCGTTGATTTAATTCTATTGGACATAATGATGCCAGATGAAGATGGCTATCAATTTTGTGAATGGATCAAACAGCAAAAAAAATACAAAGACATTCCCATTTTATTTTTAACCGCCAAAGACCAGCCAAATGATGTGGCCAAAGGCCTTATGTTAGGGGCGGTGGATTATGTAACCAAACCCGTGCATCCGGTGATTTTGAACGCTCGGGTTAAAACCCATTTAAATTTAAAGCTAAGGGCCGACCGTTTGCACCGTCAGAATGTCATGCTGCAAAAAATGGTTAAACAAAAAGAAGATGCTGACCGAATGATGCAGCACGATTTACGGAACCCTCTGCAAGCCATTTTATTAGCCACAGAGGGGTCTTTACCCGATGAGAGCAGCATAAAAGATGTGTTAGATAATATTCGTGAAAGCACTCATCAAGCACTTGATCAAGTGGATCAAACCCTAACCATTGCCCGCTTAGAAAGAGGCAAACAATCCATAAACCGCGTGGATGTAAATCTGCTTCAGTTTGTCGAACGCTTTAGAACCCCAATGGATTTATTGGCGAAAAGCCAAGGGGTTAAAATACGTTGGGATGTGGACTTTTTAGCAGGCGAGATCATCAATATTGATCCGCTGTTTGGCCAGAATATCTTTTCAAATTTAATTAGAAATGCCATTGAAGCCAGTCATGAAGGCCATGTGGTGCATGTGGCATATGACCCCGACAGCAGGACCTGGAGCATTAAAAATCCAACCCCAGTACCTAAAGAGGTCAGGCCTAACTTTTTTGAAAAATACTCTACCCATGGCAAAAGCGAAGGAAACGGTTTAGGCACGTACTTAGCTAAGCTACTGGCCCATGCCCATAATGGCAGTATTCGCTTGAAGGCTTCTAGTACCGCAACTGAAATAGATGTGGTGATTGGTGATCAACCTGAGATCAATTATGAAACTTAAATTAGGGGGTTATTGTAGTGCTGTGATTATCATTCTCTGTTTTTCATATAGCAGTGTTGCAAAAGAGTGGTTCCCCATTGAAGTGGATGTTTGGAACCCTCCATTTAATAGCGAACGTCAACGGGAAGCTAAAATGTATAGCCCGTTAGCGAAAGCAGAAAAGCCATGGAAAATATGCGTGGCGATTCCACACCTTAAAGATGCCTATTGGCTGGTTGTAAACTTTGCCTTGATCGAAGAGGCCAAGCGTTTGGGGGTGCGCTTGCGCATTTATGAATCAGGGGGTTATGACCATTTAGAATTACAGCGTAATCAAGTTAAAAACTGCATGGCATCCGGTGCCGATGGCTTAATTTTGAGTGCCGTTAATGCCACAGGATTTAACGACTTAATTGATCAATATGCCAAAGAAGATCGGCCGGTGGTAGATCTTATAAATGGCATTGATTCCAATTCAATTTCAGCACGGGCCGCCGTCACTTATTTTGATAACGGTCAGTTATCCGCAAAATATTTAAACAAACTAGTACCAGATAAAAGAAAAAATGTTTTATGGCTGCCTGGCCCCAAGGGCCCAATATGGTCAGTGGCGGCGGATAAAGGTTTTACCTCTGAGCTTAAAAGTAATTTCACCATACTGGATACCCTATGGGGCGACACAGATAAAAGTGTGCAAGGAAAGCTCATTAAACAAGCATTAAAGCGCCACAAAAATATTGATTATATTGTGGGCACAAGCGTGAGCAGCGATGTGGCAGTGAGTATTATAAAAACCATGAAACAGGATAAAAAAATTGACGTTTTGGCTTATTATTATGCCCCCTCTGTACATAAAAATATTTCACGAGGGCGCGTTATATCGGGTGTGGCGGATCAACAAGCCATTCAAGCAAAAATATCCCTAGATATGATGGTAAGAAAATTAGAAGGCAGCTTGGAAATAAAACATGCCGGTCCAAAATTAATAGTTGTTGATAAACATACCTTTAGACATTTTGACCCTCATACCTCTATTCCACCAAAAGGGTTCAGACCCATTTTTAGTTTCAGAGACTGGGTCAAAGAAAAGTGAAAATGAAAATCAACCCCAATAAATCCCTTTGGTTCGTGCCCTTACTGTTTTTGGTATTTGGCTTATCAATATCCACTGTTATACGCAGCACCTTAGTGATTGAAGCTCAAAGTCGCTGGGAGAACGATGCGCGCCAAAGGGCGTCATGGTTATCCAGTACGGCCACTAGCTGGTTATCAGAAAGCTATTCGGCTTTATCTGGCATGGCGGTGCTGTATGAAAGCTCTATAAAAGTGGATGAAACCGAACTGTTTCACGCGTATGACGCCATTGAAACACGCTCTTCGGCCTATTTTTTAGATGAGATGATTATTGTAAAAGTGGCCCGGGATAAAAAAGAATCTCTTAGCATTATGGGGTTATCCAATCCTTCAGGGGCATTAAAAGTTGGTCTTGATGTGTCTGGTTTTAATGACTTAGCGTTTGCCATTGATAATGGAAAAAAACGCTTTGGCCAAGTGGTGGTTAATCAGCCATTTATAAACAGCATGGGCAATACCATCAGTTATGCGGTGCTCATGGTTGAGGGCATTCAGCATAATATTGCGGTAATTGGTCTGCTTAATTTCACAGCCATTTTAGATAGCCTAAAAACCATTCATTTACCTGACGGTATGTATTTAAATTTATCAGGCCGATTCTTAGACCTTGATTCATCAGGTGACCCCCTTTTTATTATTGGCTCCAAAGTTAACAAAACAGATTATGTAGCCATTGATCGCACCGTAAGCGGTAATACCGGCATGACCCTGCTTTGGGGTTTTACTGATGAATTTAATGGTGGGGTAAATAAAGAGTTTGCCAATATATCATTCTTTCTAGGGGTGATTATTTCATTTTTATTCTCGTTTATTGTGTTTGTATTTATGGCGCAAAACAAAAAAATAAGAGTAAGAGTCGAAAAGGCAACAAAAGAATTATCCGCTGGCACAGAGCGCTTTGAGGCGCTTTTTTACAATTCTCCTCTGCCCATGATCATCATTGATGAAGGGGAGTTCTTAGATTGTAATTTCTCAACCTTAGAAATTTTGGGTTACGAGTCAAAAGAGGCGTTTCTTGCGTTATCTGTTAATGCCATCTCACCCGAGACCCAGCCCGATGGCATGTCATCATCAGATAAAGCAAGCATGCTATTTAAAGAGGTATCCGAAAAAAAGATAATCGATTTTGATTGGACTCACATAAAAAGCAACGGCGAGCTTGTTTTAGTAAATGTGCACTTAAGCTCCATCAAGCTAAATGGTAAAGATGTATTGCTGTCAAGCTGGTATGACTTATCAGAACGCGAACAGGCACTAGAGCAAATAAAAGACCTGCAAAAACAAACCAACAGTATCTTAGACTCGGTAGTGGATGCGGTTATCTTAGTGGATAAACACGGCACGGTAATGCAGGTTAACCAAGCGTTTGTCACTATTTTTGGCATTGAAATGCAGGATATGACAGGCACTAATATCGATCGCATTATGCCAGAACGCTACAGGCATAATCATGATGATGATGCTTTAAATCGACCCATTGATACCGACTTTAGTCGTTCAAGGATTGTGGGTAGCCGCGTTGAATTTGAAGCACTCAGAGCCGATGGTTCTGAGTTCCCTATTGAGCTAGCTGTCTCCACGTTAAAACTAAATGAAGGCCTGTTTTATGTGGCTGTGATTCAAGACCTAACGGAATCCATGCGTCACCGTGAACAATTAAAAGCCTTGTTTAAAGCGTTACCGGTTGGCGTCACACTGATCTCCCCTAAAGGTGAGACCTTAGAGACCAATACCATTTGTGAAGAAATTTTAGGCATATCATCCGACGAACAAAAAGCCCGGCAACTGGCCTCTCAAGAATGGCGCATTGTGGATGAAGCAGGTGAAACCATGCCTGTAGAAAATTACCCCGCCAGTATCGCCTTAAGCACACATAAGCTGGTCAGTAATGTGGTGATGGGTATTCACCGGCCGGCTGGGGATCTGGTTTGGATCAGCACCAGTGCTGCGCCATTAGGTCAAAATGCAGAAGGCGGTGTGGCGGTTGTCTTTGAAGACATCAGTATTCGCAAAGAGGCTGAAAAAGCATTACGCCAAGCCAAAGAAACAGCCGAGCAAGCCACTCAAGCCAAATCCGATTTCCTCGCCAATATGTCTCATGAAATCAGAACCCCCATGAATGCCATTATTGGCATGAGCCACTTGGCATTGCAAACCGAGCTCAATCGAAAACAACAAGGCTACATTGAAAAAGTGCATCGCAGCGCTGATTCACTGCTGGGCATCATTAACGACATTTTGGATTTCTCAAAAATTGAAGCGGGCAAAATGACGCTTGAGAGTGTGCCGTTTCATATTAATGATGTATTTGATAATTTTTCTAACCTTGTGGGTTTGAAGGCAGAAGAAAAAGGCGTTGAATTACATTTTGATTTTAAACCCGATGTGCCATCGGCATTCATCGGTGACCCACTCAGACTTGGCCAGATTTTAGTTAACCTAGGCAATAACGCCGTTAAATTCACCCCAGCCGGTGGAGAGGTCATTGTTGAACTAAGTGCCAAACCCATTTCAAATGAACACATCATTTTAAATTTCTGTATGAAGGACAGTGGCATAGGCATGAATGAAGAACAGCAAGCCAAGCTGTTTCAATCCTTCAGTCAAGCGGACACATCCACCACTCGAAAATACGGGGGCACAGGGTTAGGTTTGGTTATATGTAAAAATCTGACCGAAATGATGGGCGGTGAAATTGAAGTTAAAAGCCAAGAGGGATTTGGTAGTGAGTTCAGTTTTAGTGTGAATTTAGGGCTGCAAAAAGACCAGTCCCCTAGAGTAAAAGTGGTATCAGAAAAACTACAAGACCTAAAAGTGTTGATCACAGATGACAATACAACCGCGCGTGAAATATTATCCAGTATGTTGGCGTCATTTGGTTTTAAAGTAGATCAAGCCGGGTCGGGTGAATCCGCCATTGCGTTATTAGAAGCTGCAAATGATAAAGCCCCATATCAATTGGTATTAATGGATTGGCAAATGCCAGGCATGGATGGGGTCGATACTGTACGTAAAATACAAAACAGCCCCACCTTAACCAATGTGCCAACAGTGGTAATGGTGACAGCCTATGGCAGAGAAGACGCTTCTAGTGCGGCCAAAGGGTTAGATGTGACTGGGTTTTTAACAAAGCCGGTTACGCCTTCCACGCTCTTAGATAGCATCATGTTGGCCATGGGTGAGCAGGTGACGGATACCCGAGCATCACTGCATGAGTCCACATTAGATTCCTGCGTATCAAGCTTAATGGGCGCGCATATTCTTTTGGTTGAAGACAATGAAATGAATCAAGATTTAGCCACAGAAGTACTGAAAAAATACGGCATGACAGTGGTGGTGGCAAACCACGGCCAAGAAGCTCTTGATCTATTAGACCAGCAACGTTTTGACGGTGTATTAATGGATTGCCAAATGCCGGTTATGGACGGTTATACCGCCACCGGAAAAATAAGAGAAGACGCCCGTTTTGTATCCTTACCTATTATTGCCATGACAGCCAATGCCATGGTGGGGGATAAAGAAAAAGCCCTTGATGCGGGAATGGATGATTATATTTCTAAACCCATCGATTTTGACAAAATGTTTAAAACCATGTCCAGCTGGATTAAACCTGAGAATCCAGTAGATGCGAACAGTTTTACTCAATCCACAGCGGCTGCACCCGAAACGGATATCTCAAAAATTGTTATCGAGCACATCGATATCGAGCAAGGCTTAAGAACCACCCAAGAAGATCAAAACCTTTATATCAAATTATTAACTCGATTCTTAGACGTACAGTCTGAATTTAATACACAGTTTTTAGCGGCCCTAGATAAACAAGATACCGAGTTAAGCACACGCTTAGTCCACACTTTAAAAGGGGTGGCGGGTAACATAGGTGCGAATGACTTAATGCAGCACGCAGCAGAACTGGAAGCGGCCTGTGTGAATAGCGAAGCTGAGCATAAAATCAAAGGCATTTTAACGGATGTTTCAGTCGCATTAGAAAAAGCCATAAGCAGCATTCAAAAAATCATTGAATTATCCGCATCCAAAAACACTCATGAAAGCAGTGGCCCTAAAATCGACATTAAGCCTGCTTTAGATAAATTAAAGACGTTATTAGAAGACTATGACACAGAGGCGTCAGATCTTATTTATGATTTGGAAGCATTGCCGGAAATGACCGCACACAAACAAATTATTAAATCATTATCAAAGGCCATTGCAGCCTACGATTTTGACGAAGCACTGAATCAATTAAACAAACTGATCGAACAGTTTGATATGAAGTAGTTGAGGGTTTTATTATGGATGCGGCAGGTAAAGTAAATCTACTGGTGGTAGATGATACGCCCGAAAACATAGACATATTAAGCGGCATTTTACGTAAAGACTATAAAGTGAAAGCCGCTTTAAATGGTATGAAAGCTCTGAGCATTGCCTCTCAAGAGCCTCGCCCAGATTTAATACTGTTAGATATCATGATGCCCGAAATGGACGGCTATGAAGTGTGCGAAGCACTTAAGGCCAATCCGTTCACGGCCAACATACCTGTGATTTTTATTACCGCAAAAAGTGAAGAAAAAGACGAAGAGCTTGGCCTTAAATTAGGAGCGGTTGATTACATTACCAAGCCCATTAGCCCGGCTATTGTTCTTGCCAGAGTTAAAACTCATCTTGCGTTATATAACCAGAGTTTGGCCCTTGAAGATAAAGTGCGACAAAGAACAGAGGAATTACATAACACCCGTTTAGAAATTATTGAGCGTCTAGGACGTGCTGCAGAATTTAAAGACAATGAAACAGGGCTTCATGTTATCCGCATGAGTCACTACTCAAGAATTATTGCCGCCGCCATGGACTTTGATGAAGACTGGGTAGATTTAATTTTCCATGCCGCCCCCATGCATGACGTAGGTAAAATTGGCATTCCAGAATCCATACTGTGTAAACCGGGGGCATTAGATGCTGAAGAGTGGGCTGCAATGCAGCAGCACCCTTCCATTGGTGCTGAAATCATTGGTGATCATGAAGACAAGTTGCTGCAAACAGCCAAAGAGATCGCCATTACCCATCATGAAAAATGGGATGGTTCTGGTTATCCAAACGGTTTGAAAGGAGCCGATATTCCGTTGTCGGGTCGTATTATTGCTGTGGCGGATGTATTTGATGCGCTCACCACCAAGCGCCCATATAAAGAGGCTTGGCCAGTGGAAAAAGCATTAGACTTAATTAAAGAATCCGCTGGCAGCCACTTTGACCCTCATATTGTGGATGTATTTTTGGAGTCGGTGCCTAAAGTTCTTGAGATTAAAACCCGCTTTGGTGAGCCTGAATAACCAAACATCAGGTTTGTTTGTAATGAAACGCACTACCAGTATTTTTGATCACTAAGGGCGTCCACACACTGCGTGGCACCTTGCATAGCTTTAATAGGCTCAACACTCAGGGATTGAGCTAACCAGCCTTCTGGTTGGCTTAATATGAAAGGCGCTTTTACAATCTCTTCACTAATTTGAGAAAAGCCAGTTTTACAATAATAGTTTGGGTCCCCATAGGTAAACACCAAATCAGCCTTTAAAGACTTCAACTGGCTAAGCCCAAAATTTATAAGCTTTTGTCCAATACCCGATGCCTGAACACGAGTTGAAATAGCAACGGGGGATAAAATAAAAGCCGTCTCTTGGCTTGGCACATTTAAGCGGCTAAAAAATATTGCCCCCACAATTTGATCATCAGAAACAGCAACACAGCCAATGATATCTTGTGGTTCAGTTGTCGTGATCAAGTTGGAAACCAGTTCGCCAATGATCTTACCTTCCGCTGCACTTTCCGATTCACTGAATACCCCAGTAAACAAGTTAATCACTTCTTGAGATTGCGATGCACTAAATAATGATAATGTTGTTGCCATTGATTGCTCCATATCTATTTATTTTGCTAGGCCCATAAGCTCACACCAAAAAAGGCGCATATAGCGCCTAGTTAAGCAGCTTTCTGGTTCAGTCTTTACATGGGCCCATTTGATAGGATTGAACCGCTAAATCAGCGCAAGCTGTGCAGCCATTACTGAAAGTGACATGGTCGGTATTCGGGCAGGGTGCTTTTATACATTGAATGCCATTACTTTTTACTGCGCAAACAGGTGCGTACTCCCTTGTGCACATTTCTGGTCTGGGGTCACTGCATTCAATGCCAGCGGATGCTGTGGTTTTAGTCTTCTGTACACCGCTGCATGAGCAGATTAGTAAAATTGAAAATACGGAAAATAATAATTTAATGTGCTCCATAATAAGTCCCATTTATTGTTCATACATGTTGCTTAGCGGTGAGTTAACTGACAATTTATATATACTTTAAAAGTTGATGAAAGAGACTTTCTATATATTCTAGCCAAACATAATCTTATACGTCGAATACACGGTTATGGCTAATAGGATACAACAGCCACTCATAAATAGTTTACGTCTAATAGGGACGTAATTAGACCCTGTATGTACGACAGCATGCCCAATACGGCTTATAACGAACATCCACGCCATAAGATGCACATAAATATTAATAGCACCGATAGCCCATAGCGTGCCCATAAGAACATAGAATAATACAGGGGCTTCAAATTGGTTACGAATACAGTTGTTGATCTGCAATACACTATTTGGCCATGCATCATCATGCAATGCTCTGCGCTCTTCATTAACCTCGCCTAATTTTACAGCTCGAGATTTGGCAATGGCCAAATAAATATAAAGCCATAATGTGAGTGCTACCTGAGCAATAACAGGTGCAAAAATATAATTGTTTTCCATTTGAAATATCGCCCTAGTTTAGGAGGTCTTATTGTTGGTGGATTGAGTAGAACATCCAATACAATTAAGTTAAGGCCTTTGTCAGCTTGATTTCTTGTAAGTGATTGTTGAAATGCATCACATGGGCCGCTTCGTATTCACGTTTAGATAGCTGGCCATATGCAAAATGCGGGGCAAGCACACCTTGGTAGTTCTTAAAGTCTATGAGTGATTTTTTAAAGCGCTCAAATGCATCTGCTAGTTTCACATCCGCTAAAAAATCCGGCGCGCCAGGAATGGCTTCATCTAATCCGTGGGTCATTTTTCTTTTTGAACTGAATAGTGAGAAGGCTGCTTTTCCTGCCGTACTTTTGAATAGATCCGATTTATGCACAGGGTAACCAAGCATTGAATACTCAACACTTTGTGCACAATGGATGAATATTTGAGACAGATCCCAATTACCGGTAGTGATGGGGGCCTGCATCATGATGTCATTGAGTTTCGAAAGAGCGAAATCAATATCGAGAGGTTCTTCATGTTTATTAATGCTCAACCAGAGCGCACCGGAGCCAACCACAAGCCCACCGGCAATAGAGCCTAATATAAAATTTCTTCGATTCACTATTGCACCTATTGTGATATATACCGTGATTGCGAGTATCTCGAAATCTTGGTGTCCATTTTAATAAGTGCGAGTTTGCCCCATTATTTTTACGCAGGCTAGAGACAGCTTGTATGAAATCGTGATTAATCTTGTCTAAATACCTGTGTTGGCCGGTATATACAGATTCCATTGTGCAAACGTACAAAAAAAAGCAGCTCTGTGGCTGCTTTTAGGTCTAAAGGAATTAGTGAATGCTCGTTCAAGGTTAAACGGATTGCCTCTGTTTAACCGCGCCTTTTTGATAAAAGCGTAAATCATGCTCCGTTTGCCGTGCCGCACTAAAGGCGCTTACGCGTTTTAAATAACCAATGACCCGTGTGCCGTGATCAATGTTTTTACTGGCACAACTAGGGCAAGCCATTAAGGTGCGTTTATCAATGTGTTCACAATCATTACAAATGGTGATTTTTACATTGATGCAAAAGTAGTTACAGCCGGTTTGCGCTGCCACCTTGTATAGGTGTTTGTATTGCTCAACCGAGAGGGATTCTTCTAAATTTAAATGCAAAGCCGAACCCCCATCTAAATACTCTGTCATATCACGGCCATGCAATAAAAACTTATCTAATGGGTTTGTTTCTTCATCCTCAACCACATAAAAGTAACTGTTATAACAATCACGATTTACTTGCAGGCCGTCGGCTATATCCCATTTTGCGTTTTTAACACCTAGGTTTTCTGCAGGTACAAATTCGGTGTTAAATAAAAACCCGGTTTCTTTTTTGGCTGCTTTATTAGCGTCATAGATAATTTTTAATTGGCTGCGTACAAATTTTTTATATTGAGCATTGTTATCCGCTTTAATGCCTTGGCTTTCAGCGGCCTCGGCCATGCCGTTTACACCCAGAGTTAAAAACTGTTTGTTTAGATTGATAAACCCCGAGTCGTAAACCGGCAACATGCCTTGTGCTTGGTATTCCTCCATGATCATGCGGTAAGCGATTTGATATTTTTGTACTTTTTCGACGGTTTCTTTTAAGTCTTTACCTTGCTGCACCAAGCGATTCATGTTCATGGTAATCACATTAATAGAGCCCGTAGCAATGCCACCAGCGCCCAATGTGTAAGAGAAGGTGTTATCAGTCATTTCATTACGTAAACGACAGCACGAGGCTAAAGAGTCGGCGTTATCCGATAGGTAAGTAAAAAAGCTGTTGCCTTTGGCCAGTTGCTCGCTGCAAAACTGGGTGAATGATTGATCTTTGGTTTCACCGTTATCCGTTAACATAGCCGCGGTAACCACAGGAAAGGTTAAAATGGCTTTTTGGCGTTCATCGTTAAACCAGTCCATAAAAAAGCGCTGTAAGTCATCAATGCCTTTCCACTGTGGTTTGATTAGCTCTTTTTGGTTTTCACTTGTAGCTGGGAATACAAAATCCCCAAACATGGATTCAAAATAATATTGGTCATATAGAGAGATATTCCAAAACACACTTTGATAACCACGGGCCGCCGCTGGTTGATTTAATGCGTAGACAACATGCTGCAAGTGGTTGGCAATGTCCTTGGGGTGATCTTGTAAATAGTTCTCTCCGTAGTCCATGCGGGCAAAGTGATCGAAGTAGGTTAAAAATTCCACCGTAGCAATGGCACCGGCAAACTGCGCGCTAACCGCGAAGACCAAATTCACAAATGAACCGCAAAACGATTCTAGATGTTTAGGGGCTTTAGATTCGCCGCCTAAGCCGGTTAAGCCATCCAATAAAAATGGGTACATGGTAATAGAGGCGCAGTAGGGTTTTAAACTGGTTTCATCATGTACATAAATTTCGTGGTCTTTAATTTGGCGCAAGTATTCATCAGCTAATTCTTGTCCGTATAGCTCATTAATTTTTTGTGTGACCTTAGCGCGGTTAATTTGTATTACCGCATCTTTCATTAATTCGGCTTCTAATGTGGCGATATTTTTATGGGTCACATTGGCATTGGCATCAAACTTTGAACCCTCTGCCGCGTTATTGGCGTTTACATACTGCTCGATAAAATCCAATTTATTGTTAATTTGTGTCTGGCTAAGCTGCAGCATGCTGAGGCTCCTGTTGATAAGCGGTTTGAAGGTTGATGGTGTATTGGTATGGGGTATTTTCTACAGCAGGTTTTAAGGTAAAGCGTTTGGCTTTGGCATATTTTGATGCTTGAGGCATGGTGTTAACCAGCGTCATTTCCATTTCCAGTAAGGCTATCTGCTGATCTATTTGGGTCAGCACACATGGCTCATATAACTCATCTTCTAGAGTGAGCAGTTTGATTATGTGTTCATCTTTTCTGAACAGGTGAGTCAAATCGTCAGATAGCTGGCCATTTTTAAGGGCATAAAATTTTTGATTACTGTTGGCGCTGTCTAAGCCCCCAAGGCTGGGTGTCCATGGGCCCAGTTTTGCAAAGTCTAGGTACGGGCGTAAATGACGGGAGACAGCATTTAAACCCGTGTATAAACAGGTTTTTAAATGGTGTTGCTGGGCAATGATTAACAACGTTTGTAAGTTTTTTGGTTGCCACTCGCCGCCAAATAACACCACCGCGCTAATCAAGCCCTTGTATTGATTTAAATAGTGTTCAAACATTTCCGGGGTTAATTCATTGCCCCCTTGATCATCCCATAGCTCTTCACTGTGACAACCGTCGCAGCGCAGCGGGCAACCAAAAAAGCTAAAACACAGGGCCACTTCACCAGGGCATTCCTGAAAAACAACATGGGGTTTATGGCAGCGTAAGCTTTTCAAAATGAAATCCATATCTTGTGTTTAATTGCTATTAAGGCACAAGATATTGTGTTTTGTATAAGTTGACCAGCTCAATTCATTGATCTAAATCAATTTTCAACCTAGGGGGTATGGCGTGTTTACTGCTAAAGAAATAGCTAAAAATAGTAATAAGTAGACCGCTTAAGACAGACAGAGCAAAATACTCACAAACATGTGTTGTCAAAATAATTCAGTGATCAAAATGACGACATAAAAACTATAAAAAATTGATGACATAAAAAAAGGCCCTATGGATTTACCTAGGGCCTTTTAAATTATGTATTTAATTTTTGATGGGTTGTTTATGAAGCATCCGGTCGAGGCGTTGCCCAAATAACAATAAAGCGCACAAAAATTAGTATGAAGCTAGAGGCCGCCAATAAGGCACTTAACATAATAAGCGTGGTGTTCATGCCCACTAATAACATAACCAGGGTGCGGGCCAGTAAACTTAATATGATTAAAATAAAGGCCAATACAATGGTTTTATCATGGGTGATCACACGGCCTGTATGACCAAGGCTAACCCGTGACACCATGGATATAATCAAACCACAAATTCCCCCAATGGCAATAATATGAATCGGCACACTGCTGCTATTGATCACATCATTGGGTAGGCTCATAAATAAAAAACCCAGTGGTAAAGCCCCATAGAATAACCACAGAGACCACAGCATAGGGTGAAATAACATACCTTTATGGAACCAAAGTTTTAAGCGCATGCTGTGACTTATAGTGAGCACCACTGCGCACAAGGTTGATAATGTTGTGGTAGTTGAATTTGCTGGCATCAGCTGTAATGCGGCCAATAATAAAAGCGGTAAAGCCGAGGCCAATAACAGTGCTTTATGTTCTTCTGGTTTTGGAATCTGCAATTTATTGGCGCTAAAAAACGGAATGATGCGACCACCAATCATGGTAATGACAAAAGCGATTAATAATACGCTGGTATAAAACAGTTCAGTGGGAATTTCTTGCGAGGCGCGCATGGCCAATAACATGCAAGCGTCTAATGCTGCAAAGGCCAGTAATATGGCAGGGGCAAATAGATTGCGCCATAAACGTTTTTGAATGATGGGTTTACCAATAAAAAACGCGGCTAATACCATTGGGCTAATTTGAATAAACAAAATGCTAGAAAACTCAAATGCCGAGCTAAATGCCATGGTGATACGGGCCAGTATCCACAAACACCATAAGATAAAAATCCCAATAGGGGGCGCCGTCTCTAGTCCGGTCCAATTCCGCACAGCGGTTAATAAAAACCCAATAATAATGGCAACAGCAAATCCCATAATTAATTCATGGGGGTGCCAAAACAGCGGGCCACCCCAAGGGCTTAATTCTTTTAAAATAGAAAACTCAGAATTTAGTTGCCAAAAATTTCCCCACGCTAATAAGGCAAGGGCAGCAAACAAAATGCCGCTGGCAAAAAATGGGCGAAAGCCGATGGAAAAAAAGGCAGGGCGAATCATGAAACCACTCCTATTGATTCAATATTGCAATGATACAAGTTGTTTATGATTGTGAGGTTGTGCTAAATCAGTAAATGCACAAGCTTGAATGTACCGCATTTTAATGGGTGTGGCAGTGCTTTTAATGGGGTACTCATTGTTGAATAGCTCAGCCAATGATGGGATGACTGTAAATAGGGTGATGGGTATGTCAGGAGGTCAAAAACTCTTTAGTTGCAAATGAGAATCAATTGCATTAGTTTATATGGAGAAATGACTCAGCCCCAGATCAGGAACCCTATGAAATACCTATGCAATAGCCACCGAGATGAATTTGCCAATAATCCTCAGCAAGCCTCACAGGCTTGGAGAGGCATCATAGTGCAGGCCAGGGGATTATTTCATTTGCAAGAGTGGTCCAAAGCGACCGTGTTATATGGCAACGCGTTTGAAATATCTGAGTTATTGCTCAGCAGCAATCCGTCGCAGTACTCAGTAGACCGGTACTTACGCAGCGCACTTGAATACGCGTATGTCATGCGCAAGCACAATCCAAATATGGGGTTGAGCTCGTTAATTGCTCATGTAAAACACAACATACGCGGCCATCAACATTCTTTGCCTATTTCACAATTGCTAGAGCCACTGGAGGAGGTGATTAATTTGCCCATCAACCTGGCGGACTTCTGGATGTATTCCCTCATATCACTGGACAGCATTGAAAGCCGAACTGTGCATTAACAGGGTAGGTTATATGTGGGCTTGTTTAAAAATAAATTTCTTACACCCCAAAAAAAAGCCAAAAAAATACACCCTAACAATTAAACACAATCTTATGTGTATCGTTAGGGTGTATGGGCTTAGGTGACGGGCACCTATGTATGAGTCACTAATTATTGCATCAAAGGTGAATCTGACATGTCAAATTCAAACCCACGGATGTCAGCATCGCCGATCAATACTTGAATGTATTGAGACACGGCTTTACGGCGTACTTTTTCATCAAGGTATACTTTAATTTTATTTTCTACATGTTCGTACGGTATCTGCTTGCCGTCCACTTTTCGGTGGATATTCGCAATGTGATAACCGTATCGGCTTTCGATTAAGCTGGGTACCAAACCTTCTGGGGATAAAAATAATACTTTTTCAAACTCGGCAACTGTCTGACCTTTTGAAATTTGACCTAACGAACCGCCGTGCTCTTTAGATGGGCACATGGAATGTTTTTTAGCCATTTCTTCAAACTGATAGGGTTTGGTTTTAAGAGTGGCCAATAACTGGTCACCCAGTTCTTTGGCTTCGGCACGTTGGTCTAAATCTTCTTTATCAGCGGCTAATAAAATATGGTCCACTTCTAATAACGGTGATGTGCAAAAGCGTTCTAGGTTGGCTTCGTAATAGCGTTCGCATTCTTCGTCACTGATACGCGGAATTTCTACTTCGTGATCCACTAACAATTCGGTTAGCTGATCTTCAGTAAG
>Ga0209712_10002216_pt1 | contig 16174 bp, 10 predicted proteins | sample ArcOceMetagenome_FD_187443 | JGI IMG/M metagenome (GOLD analysis project Ga0209712, IMG submission 187443) | Marine eukaryotic phytoplankton communities from Arctic Ocean - Arctic Ocean - Greenland ARC118M Metagenome (SPAdes) (version 2) | ecosystem: Environmental > Aquatic > Marine > Oceanic...
CAGCTCGCCGAAGACACACCTCTAACCCACGAAAGGTACCGAAGTGTTTGAATATAAATCTGCCGTTGTACGTGAGTACGCGGACCTGATTTGGTAATGCTTGCCAGGTGCTCGAGTGTGAAATGTTTTTTGTGTTGGTTCGAAATTTCGAATTACTATGTTAGCTGTTAACCTATTTTGCCTGCTACTATCATACTGTTGTAGGACAATCGTGTTTAAAGGGAGATTTATTATCTCTATTGGATTGTGAGGTTATCAGTACAGTTCACAATAAAAAGTAAAAATCATGGCTAATAATACTAGGAGGGGGGGGGGTGAGGCTTGTTATACTGTACTGTACGTGTACTTTACCAGTCAACTTATTTGAAGACCCTCATGGCTAGTACTAAGGTATTTACCTCCTTCCATATCACCATGATACTACTAATGCCGGACACTCCTGAGCATTTTGTGCCACAAATACATCCCACTAGTAGACCCAGGGAAAATATGTATTTCTGTAGATGTAGCCCACTTATCATGTCGTGGTCGTATCTCTTCTGAAACGGCACCAAGTTCTTCAATCAAATGGTTTAGCTGTCCTACATGGCTTGCTGGTAGAAATGGTTCAGAGGGGTACAAGTCTTCCACTGATTAAAGTTCTTGCTGGTTCTACCATTGCCAATTATTTCATCAACCCTCTTTTTAAGTACACGCACGCAGGAGTTGGATCTACACAACCACCTCTTTGTACGTAATGCTCATAATTCGTGAGATGGCAATAACTTTTAAATTGACCTTCCACTCCTTTTTAAGGCTCAGATGGGCGAGTGCGTTATCCCAAAAATCCTTTTGGATTGACAAAACCTTCTCCAGCTATGGAGTTGTTTATTGTAATCTCTGAGTTGTTACTATTATTTTATCAAACGGTCAAACAAGGAATGAATTAGGCATACCCTGGTACTGATATACCTTAGCGCTATTATAATATTACTACACGCCCATTTATTGCTATTGCAATAAAAAAATCTTTAAATTTGCAATATATTGCAATATATTGCAATATGGTGATTTTTGCGTAGTGCATGCTCACGCTTAGGTTATCTAATGATCACCATTATCTGAACCTTCCTCCTGAGAATGAATTGTCTGCTTCATCATTTTTCCGGTTTGTTTCTGCATCAACTTACCTCGTCCAATCTCCACAACCTACCAGTTATGGACTATGTTTTGTAATTAAAAATAAATGACTATTTCAATGAATTTTGTATGTGATATCGGTTGAACCCCTCCTGCTGTTGACAGGATAAAGAAAGTTAGACAAACAAAAGTGGTGAAATTGTCGAAAGATCTCAGAAAAGATGTGCTGACTTGCTGCTATCAATTGGACAATGTTGATAACAAGCTAATAAACAATGTCATGAGTCATGACCAAGACGAGAATAATCTTCAGTTTCGCTGACTTGCTGCTATCGATTGGACAATGTTGATAACAAGCTAATAAACAATGTCATGAGTCATGACTAAGACGAGAATAATCTTCAGTTTCCGTACAATACTGGGCACTTGTAAAAAAATGCAGCGTGAAATTTCAACCGACAAAAGGAGGACCGAGGTCGTACATCTGACATTGATGATTGATTTGACATCATCATCCTTCTTGTTCCGAAGACTTACTAATTTCAAGATTAGTATTACTATCCTCTGCTACTGATGCGAATGCATTTCAAACCTTTGATAGGAGCACTTTGTTTCAGGTGTGTGACAGCGGGCAGAACACACGAAGACCAAAGAAATGCCAGCAGCAAACAGCAGAGAAATAAACAATCATGAACAAGATCAGGAAGAAACCGTTGTTCTAGACCGGAAGAAACGGAACTACACAAAAGAATTTGTAAATGAAACATCAGAGCGCTCATCAAAGAGTGCTTCGGCACATGCATCCCTATTGCTTACTCCTTCTCCTTCGGTGGCCATTCCGTCTTTCAGCCTTAGTGACTACAACGTCCCATGCGGCAGTGAAAGCACCACGATTGCATCAGAGTATCCAGGCTTTGATGACTCAGGGAGATCTTGCTGCATGCATGTATTCAACATTCATCAGTCCTCTGCTGATTACAAAAAGATTGGAATGCGCCCATGCACCTACGATGACTCAAAAGATTTTAGAAGATTGTGGTTCATTGATAGTGAAGGACACTTGCAATTGTCATCACAACCAGCAACTTGCATGAAATATAAGGAGCAAACAGAGAGTAAAAGATTTGGCCTAAGTATCTGTGATCCTAGCAAGGCTGACAGTATGACAAATGCTGTGAGGGTAAAATATGATTTGTCCAGCATGAGGCTATCAGGGATGGTCGAGGGCGTATTTAACAGTGACTTTTCATTTGTGGTAGTCAACAAATTAAATGGGAATGAAAACATGAAGGATTTTGATTAGAGAGTTGAGTTGTCAGAAACTTTTTCAAAAGATGATGAATTGCAGCTGTAGAGATTCAATTGTGAAGTTATTCAAATTCCTGATCCAGTAGAAGAAAAAAATGTCAGTACAATCCATATCCCCAACATATGATCCATCAGACGAGCCGAGTCTCTTACCCAGCAACAAGCCATCTCTGTCAATCAAGGTGCGTATGATTAAAGTTGCTTTGCAATTGTATGTGTGATTTGTTGTGACTGACTTCATATCTTCCTGCGATCAATCTTATAGCCGAGTTTGATGCCATCGGACAAGCCGAGTCTCTTACCAAGCGACAAGCCATATCTGTCAATCAAGGTGCGTATGATTGAAGTTGCTTTTGAATATTATTTGTGATAGTCCTGACTGACATGATTTGTTCCCGCTCTCAATCTTATAGCCGAGTTTGATGCCATTGGACGAGCCGAGTCTCTTACCCAGCGACAAGCCATCTCTGTGAATTGAGGTCCTAGTGGCCAACAAAGGCACCTCCAATAAATTCAGCATTAGTGTCAGTACCTGATATTTCAAAGAAGTCTAAAAATGGAAAAGGTACTCCAAACGGAATGCAACCTGCTACCACAAATGGGAAAGGAAACTCGAAAGGAATCGGAAAATTGAAGAAGTCAAAGAAGAGAGGCAACATAGAGAGGGCCTAAGAGCTAAGATTAAAATAAAAAGAATTTATTGATATTATCCTGACATTCATTTTTGTTCTAGACGTGCGTATGAATGCATGTGCTTTCCAATATTATTTGTGATAATCCTGACTGACATGATTTGTTCCTGCTCTCAATCTTATAGCCAAGTCTCTTACCCAGCAACACCTCTCTCAACTGCACTACATGGATCACCATGCAAACACTATGATGGATGCAAATGGAAAAAAAGTTCTTGCATTCCAAAGTAGCGATTTCATATACTTTTCTAATATATTCAAATATAATCCTTGTCTTTTGTCTTTCTCTTCCTCGGCTACATCAAATATATGCCTTTGATGCAACCCATAGATTACCACCCATTAAATTTAGAGGTGCTCAATAAGCACCTTTTTTTTACAATTTTGTCTTTTCTCGCACAGGTTGTCCTCTCTTGATTGAAATCCTTGAGAATGACATTTACTTTCACCCTGCTGGCAAAGAGATTTCATTCCACGGGAAGGTTTTGGTGCCGGGTAAAAAATTGTAATAGTCTTATGATACGTAGAAATGCCTGTAGAAAAATCCTACCATCAAGAATGTGCCAGGTTTTCTTCTTGTAATAGATTCTATCCCATTACACCCGACCTGAGCACAATAACCTGCTACAACAACCGCCGACTGCACTCGGTGTAAACAAAAATAGAGTGGAAAAGCAAGAGTTGAAAAATGATTAAAATGGGAGGGAGTAAAGAGTGAAATTTGAGCACCGCGCCCTGTAAAACCAAGCGACAAGCATCCAATTGAAAATGAGACATTTCAGTGAGTACTATAAATGAGACTGTTAAAAAGAAGTTAAATCGATTTTTGTGAATATTCAATATTCCAGTTTCTAGGTTTGCGGATGGACGGAGGAATGAGGAATGACGCACGCAGGAACAGCCAAAATTATTTCGACTTCAATTAGGGCGTTGTCCACGACTTTGAACTTTTTGTCCGCTGACAAAAATATTTTATTATAACTTTTTGTAAGTAGGATGCAAAGACACAAGCTCGCAAGACACCTGACACCTGGTCCTCCACTTCTCTATACTGGTACCAAACTGGTACCGGTACCGGTACTAGTGAATCATGCATTTAAAAAAAGTGGGTAAAATCAAGTAAAATGACAAAAATTGTCTGTTGTGCAACCAATTTTATCATAGAGATAGCGTACCGGTAGGATGTAGCGGAGTTACTGAGGGATTTTGTCGTAAAAGGTCTGTTTTGAGATCGGAATTCGGAAGTCGAGTTGTTTGAGTCGTTGTGGTAATAAAAGTGGTTGCATTGCCACTTTCTAATAAATTCAAAAATACCCACTTATTTTTAATTAAATGTTAAATATATTAGACGTGGACTAGATCAAAAGGTTACATAGCATCGTATAGTAGAAAAAAATGCTATACTGTATGTTCACGGACAGCTGTTCATCTACGCACGTGAAACTTCTGTACCTGGTACGCACAGATAGCTTATTATATTTGGACTCAACGGATATTTGTCTAAACTGGTCGGAATATCAAAGTCGTGTTGGGCCGCATAATAGTTTATAGCCTATAAGTACATAATACTTTCAAAAAATTGCGAAGAGGGTGCAACTTCTTGTACAACTGCGGAAGATTCAACGCTCACACAAAGTCAATCTTTTCCCGGGATTACTCATTATATTTTCTGATTACCGGGGTGTTTTCAAATGCCGAGAGAAATAACTACCCGGGGACGACTTAGTGCTGACCATTCGTCACATTCGTCACACAGTAGAAGTTTCCAAGAACAAATGGATCCGTTTAGTTGGAAGGGCATTCCTAAGGAACAAGAAGAGGAACGAGAGGAGGCAACCGGTAGTAGGAGTAGTCGCCAAACCAACAATATTAATAATCCACCAAGTCACCACACTACCCAAAGGCATGGTGGTGCTACTACCGGCAGTACTAGATCACCCCCATCAGATGCAGCAATTACAAATAGTATAAAAACTGGGAACAGCGGCGGGAATACTACTACTCCGATGGAACATGAAGCCGAAACAAATAGTCGTCATGAATATCAACATTATCCTTACCAGCAGGAAACGCATCCGCACCACCATCATCAACAGCATCGGGATGACATTTGGACAACCAATGAAATGTCACAGCTACTCATGCCCTCTCCATCAGCGCCTACTAGTGCTGCTGCTGTCCCTGGTCTTTCATCAAACACTCAGGGCCATAGTAACCACCCCAGCAGCAATATTAGCGATCCTTCCCTGTCATCAGGAGCCGCACAGGAGAACAGCAGAAGTACAAATCCAAATAATCATCATTATATTCATCCTCCTCCTCCTGCTCTTCCTCAAGGACCTCGTGGTGGCGGCGATCGTAATGCTGAACATTACACACATCATCAAGAGCAAGCATCGGATTCTCCGTTCGGTGCAGCCACTTCTATTACGGAAAACATGCATAGCCAGCAAGCGCATCAGCAGTGGTATTCTCAACAGCAGAAGCAGCACTCTTTGCCTTCCTCGTACTACTACAATGATAATAGTCGTCCACAACAAGAACCAAATTCCAACGTGGTTAAACACCAACGTGCCCCTCCACCAGATCTCGCACCGCCAGCAGGACCTGCAACCACTCAAGACTTTTATGAGCAGCAAGACCCACAATATCGTGGTGGAAATAACTACAATGTTAATGTTACTCCTGTAGCATCCTCGATTTTTGACAACAAGAATAGCGCTAGCGCTATTAATAATAGTGTGCCCTCTGCAGGACAGCAAGCCTCTTCCAATCCTTGGTATTCTTGGCCGCAGCACCAACGCAATAACCTACATACCGGCGAACATGGTGCTAATCAGCACCAGAAGCATCAACATGCTCCTAATAACATGTATCCACCATTCTCAGGGACACCATCGAATTTTCAGGACCAGGCACAACACCAACATTTTTATAATCATCCGTATGCAAATGCATGGGGTTTCCGAAATGATCAGCAGCAAATGTACCAAAACAATTTTATGCCTCCTCAGCAAATGATACACCCATCGTCTTCCACCCCAGGTTTCCACGACGGGGGCAATTTTTTGAATCAACAGTCCGGAATGGGTCCCTTGCTACTATCTCCGTATGGTGTTGGCAATAGTGGGGAGAGTGACGACGAGAAGCAAAAGAAGAAGAAGAGAAAATTCGCAAAAGTTGCTGATAATGAGCCTCGCCGGCCACTTTCTGCTTACAACTTCTTTTTCAGCGAAGAGAAAGAGATTGTCATTGCCTTGTTGCCTGATATCGGTAAGAATACCGGTACTGCTGCCACCACTAGTGCGGCGTCAAGTGAACGCAGCACGTCCAGTGAGACCAAGGAGGACGACGGGGACGCCAAGAAAGATCCGGGCACAAGTGTGAAAGATATGACAGTCGAGGACATCCAAGACTTTCTCGTGGAATCCAAGGAGAAGCTTTCTCCAGATTCACTGGCTACCATACGCCAAAAAATCGAGGATAAAACAGAATCTACGCTTCAAGCTCATTTAGAAGGAGATAAAGAGAAGAAGTCGCACAAGAAAAGCCATGGCAAAATTAGCTTTCAGAAGCTTGCCAGTATAATTGGAAAAAGATGGCGCAGTCTATCAGATACAGGTAGGAAACGCTATTATGACCTGGCGAAGCAGGATCAGGAACGGTATAAAGCGCAAGAGCGGCAGTTGGAGAAGGAGGAGGGGAGACCCAGCAAAAGAAACTGATCGGGGCAACAACAATGTTGTTGGATAGTTTCTTTATGTTTATTTGTTTGTCTTGTGGGTGTGGTCAGGGAGCATGGATAATGGTGTAATCGCGGCCATGTGGGTAACCCGGGCACCTGTCTAACACGCAACTTAATGTCAAGTCGTGCCGGTATATTGCCAACTTAGCTTCATAAAATACAGTAAAAAGTAAAAACTAAACGTTAAGACCTGCCTTCTTGTTTTATTTGACATCTCGATCGATATATCCTATTGATACAACCAAGATACAACTGAATGGGGGACAAATCTGCCACAAGATTGGGACAGTACAGAAACAGATACACATGACTCATCTGATGACGATGATGATGTTTTAAAAAACTAATTTTTCTTATTTGAGTATTGGTACTAGTACCGGTACTATGGGTCGTGGATGTGGACTTGTTTTAGGTGTATTACTACTAGTAATATTTGGATAACTGTATCAACTAATTTGAAATTGTACATATTTTCGTTTAAAGCATCACCCCATACCATTACCGACTGGTACATCAGCTCCGCCCCAGTTCTATTCCTGTGATGAAATAAAACCACATGTTAATTAATGAATGCACACGTTCAACGTATCATAACAACTGTTGCATTAGCAAAATAGAAAAAATGACGACGATACTTCTTTGAACTTTCCTTTGATACAAATTGACAGTACCAGGTGCACCGCCGTTAGTAGTAGTGCATTTGAGACCCCATCGTCGATCCTCCTAGCTAATACTACCGTGGTAGAGGCATCAAGAGACAACAGCGAGGTGAATTGACACTCGTGTAACTCTCAAAATTAGCACATTAATCTAAGTGCACCCAAAGATTTTTTAAGATTATAAATTTCAGGTTTGCAAACCATGTAAAGTGAAGTGTAGGTGTATTGTAGTTCTGATGCATACTGTAGGTTATGAATCATAATCCCCCTATCCGTCAGGACATTGCTTGGCTAGCCAGCCAATGCTTCAAGGCCTTTTTGGCCACGGTGCCATCCCGACACGACGGACGACACGAAGGATGTCGATCAAATAGAATGAAACTGAAAACAGAACGAATGCCTGCATCAACTACTACAAGTAATGCTTTCTGTAATACATTATTCATAACAGGCTCTATTCCTTCTACACCGGAATCTTCACTATAATTTCACACTTTGCCAAAATACTAGTGCGGCGCTAGATTGAATTTACTAATTGAACACATCACGAATCCCGGAGATAAACGAACTAGAGCAAACCCACAAAGCTCATTCGTTATTCCCTGGCCCTAGCAAGCTTCGCCATTCACAAACAAACATTCACCTAGGGCCGCCATGACAGATAATAATGAAGATATATCTAGACTTGAAGATACATCAGAACCTATAGATACAATACAATATCTTGAACCAACTCACGATACTTTTAGTCATCCTCGTCGAGAGTCAATTGACATTCTCTCCACTTCTCTAGATATGATGATCAAGAGTGAAGATCCTTCAACGGAAATGATGTATCGCAAGGAGTCAGATGCAAGTGCTCTTCTCGCCATGGCTGGAATTAGGAAAGAATCTGACTCTAGTGCGTTGTATTCACTGACAAGTATAAGGAAGGATTCCGACGCTAGTGCTCTCTCTGCAATGGAGAGGGACGAGGAGGAAATGATGCAGCAGGAAGAGGATATGATAAATGCCTTGAGTTTAAATGGCCATCGGTCGAGGAACAACTCTTTTGACTATCGTTCAAGATGTAACTCTTTGTTGCCACCCATGAGAAAGAATTCTGACCCGCTTGAAGATTTGCGGAAATTATCGGATGCCAGCGATGCTGTATCCGCACTACGCAAGTTATCAGATGGCACACTAGGGGAAGTGGCGCTGGGTGATTTTAAGAGTCCTGAGGGCTCAGGACTTTTCCTTGGAGATATAAAGATGAGAGGATTTGATATGTCGAAGGATGATGGCAGCGTGCATTTGTTCGAAAACCCGAATCCTGCAATGGTAAAGGTTGAGCCAACGCCTGTCCTTCAGAAATCATCAACACTCAACTCAAAAGCTCTTGAGCACCTGAATGCACTAGGTAGTGAGGAAGAATCAGATGGTGGGAGTCAAAGTACCGTAACCTTGAACGAAGCAAATCAAAAGATGCTTATGGATGCGTTGCTTGGTACATCGAGAAGGAATAGAGCTGAGAGTTGGGGTGGCATGTCCGATATTTCCGCGCACCAAGCGGCACTAGTAAGCAACCTTGCGGCAGCTGCAGACATATCACCTGCAGATATACCTCGTGGACCTTCACCGCATGGTTTCGAGGGGGTCATCATGTCACCAAGATCGCAATCACAAGATTCCTTGACAGGACATTTACACCAACACGAACATAAGGCTAAGCGGCGGAGCGGGTCGGTAGATATTCCTGAAAAGATTGGAGTACCTCTAGGCATCAAAGAAAGAGAAAGATTGGATTCGATTATTGATTTCAAAGAAAGAGAAAGATTAGATTCGCTTACATGTAATGATTTCAAAGAAAGAGAAAGATTGGATTCGCTTACATATACTGATTTCAAAGAAAGAGAAAGATTGGATTCGCTTACATGTACTGATTTCAAAAAAAGAGAAAGATTGGATTCGCTTACTGATTTGATCATGCCTTCGCCAAGAGTTGGGAGAGACCGGGTGCTATCATTTTCAGAACGAAACCTATCATTTTCACGGGATCGTTTGGATTCTTGGGCGCCACGTGATCGGTTAGATTCAATAGCAACAAGAGATAGACTGGATTCTTTAGCGAACCTTTCTGGTATATTTTCAAAAGGTAGAGACAGGCTGGACTCGTTAGCATCTCTTGGGGAGGTTTCGCTAACGATGTCAATTGGTGACTTGGAGGATGTCGCAGGGAAATTGGAATTGGTGATGAACGAAGATTCTGATATGGGAGAATCTTCGTCCACAGTGTCTGCAATGAACCAAGGGAAAGGTTCATTGCCAGCGCCAACTATCCAGGTTGACTCGGAAGCGGTACAATCAGCTGTACTAGCAGCCATGGCAGCTACTAGTGGCGGTATTCTTGATATGTTACAGATCAATACACCCCACAAAATGGGACAGAACAAGTCCGGCGGACGGTTCAATCCGCTGGACACAACTCCTCTGACTTCAAACATGAAAAATGGCTCAATACACGATCCCATGATGGATGACGTAAGGGCCAAAGCACGAGCAGCTGCAGGATATACTCATCCAGCAATGAATGCGAAGTATAAATCATCAAAGAAGCGACCTCTCCCAACTAACCTTCCGCATTCAATGATGAAAAAGCCGTGTTTGCCAACACATTTTTCAACGCACATCGCTACACCAAAGCTGGCAAATGGTGCCAAAATACCGAGTGGGGTTCATATGTACTCAGATTTTTCTGGCGCAACGCCTAAGAGAAAGAACCATTCTTCATTGAAGCCTTCATCTAGTTCAAAAGGCGGGCAATCGAACCAAAAGTGGGAGGAAATGTTTGACTGCCTAGTTTCGTACGTAAAAGACCAGAGGACGAAAGAAAGTCAAGGAATGTCAGAAGAAGATGCAAAAGATTGGGAATGGACTGGGAATGTACCAACCATGTATAAAACAAGCGACGGAAAAGCCTTAGGTCGTTGGATCAATAATCAGCGGTCCGCCAAAAGCAAGGGGTCGCTTAAAGCTGACCGAGAAGAACGCCTGATTGGAACTGGATTGAAATGGAGCGTTTTGACAACAAATGCGTGGACGGATATGATGGAAGAGCTGAAGGTCTATGTCGACGAGAAGGTAGGTGCACAAAAGCATATGATGCTACTTTCAATTCTTGTATCATGCATTTTCCTAAATATTGTTTTCTTGTAGACTAAAGAAGGGAAGAAATGGGACGGCAATGTGCCAACAAACTTCAAAATCAGAACAAAAGGTGATGGCGATGAAGGAGACGAGGATAAAAACCTTGGTAGGTGGATTAATCGCCAAAGAAGTCTTTACCAGGCCGGCAAGTTGAAGGAAGATCGTAGACTGCAATTGGAAGAACTCGGGCTCAAATGGGCAGTTTTATCAACAACTTCTTGGCACACAATGTATGATGCGTTGTGCAGATACGCCCTATCAAAACGCGCGACAGATGAGAATGGCCATTGGGATGGAAATGTACCAGCTAGCTATGAAACAGATGACAAACCGCCGAAAAAACTTGGAAGGTGGATAAATAGGCAAAGATCTGCCTACGCCAATAAAAAGCTCAAGAACGAGTTCATTGAAAAGTTGGAAAAAGCTGGTTTGAAATGGACAGCTAATGATAGTAAGAAAGAGATAGAGACAGATGTGCTTATGCGTCAACGAGTTTTGACTCAATCACAAAGGGGGCCCGTCCCCCAGATAATCCGATCAAGCATCCCTGGTGCGCAATTGAGTGTTCCTGGATCAAGACCTGGCGTTGCATCATCAGTGGTCAGAGCTCCTGGAACTGCCCCTCGAGTGATACCCAGCGCTGTGAAATCATCTGCCACATTGCAACAGAAAGGTCATCCTTCGATTGTATCAAAGGTAGGAGCACAAAAAGTTGTATTGCCGGCTAGAGCGGTTGCTTCTGCCCAGGGGGTAAGGTCAAAAGTAATCATCCCAGCACGATCCGCAAACGGATCAGTTTCAAAGGTTATTATCCCCGCCAGATCTCTGGCCCAGCATGCAGCTGCACGATCTGCAGGGTCCGCATCAAAAGTTATAATTCCTGCAAGATCTCTTGCTCAAAGTGCAGGGATTGCTAAAGTTGTTGTGCCATCACGTTCCGCAGCACAAATGCAGATGGCAACAAAGAGAGTTGTCGTCCCTGCCGGATCTGTTGCTAATAATCAGCTGGTCTCAACAAAAACATTTCTGCCCCTGAAGACTGCAGTCGCTACTTCAAACGCTGTAGGTCCAGGAACAGTGGCCGCAGCTAAAACAATTCCAACTAAAATGCCAGTATTAACAACACCAGTGTCAGCTGCTGGTATGTCTGCTCAGCAAATGAAACCAATGGTGCACAATGTTCAGAAAATTGCCTCGAATCCAACAACACCAACTTTAGCAAAGCCAACACAGGCTCAAATACATGCATCTGTTCCAAACATAATTTCTACACGTTCGCCTGCAATATCGCAAGCACCGTATGTACCCCCGTCAGTGCAACACGCTTTGATAAAAACTGCGCAAGTTCACACGACGACAACCATTACGTCTGGAAGAGCTCCTCCGCAGATATCGTTGATTGTTAAGACACCACAACCTCAAGTTGTGGTGAATGTGTCGAGTGGCAGCATCCCTGTCAAAACAGAGCAAACTTCATCTTCAACTTCAACAGCTTGATTTACTATTTCCGATATCGTAAACTAGATATGTAGCACTATCAACGTCAAATGAATTTATTATATTATCAAAACCAACGATATTGCATTTACATGTCTCTTCTGTGAGTCATTTCAGACCTTGTATCTGGAAAAGCGCCTCAAATCTTTAGGTACGTGTAGGTGGCATTAGCCTGTCCTCTCTTCAAGCACATTTTTGGATATGTTGGCGAGAAGCAATTCAGCTTTGTCGCATGCACTTCATATAGGTTTCGTCACGTCTATCTTGAATCATTCGGAATTGAAACATTTATAAGAAACGCCCTGGTGTCGGTGTCCTGCTCGCAACTGTACCTTGATATGGACAGGTCGGGTAACAATACTCGTGCAATACAACTATTTCAAATAGCCACAAGTGAAGGACAGTTGGGATTACTGAAATGGGGGCAGGAGTCTGGCTTTGAGATTCATATCATGTTGGGCTCAAATGCTATGGCGAATGCAGCATTGAATGGACATCTCAAGGTTGTGTAGTGAAATACCTGAGAATGCTCGGCATTTTGTTGGACACTAGACCGTGCTCCAATGCTGCCTTGAATGGCCATCTTGAACTGCTCAAATGGGCCAGGGCGAATCAATGTCCATGGGATGCAGATACATCTGATTTTGCTGCCGAAAATGGTCATCTAAAAGTGGTGAAATGGGCCTACGAAAACCAGTGTCCATGGAATGAAGAAACTAATGAAGACCTATACAGTTCAGCTGCCAAAAATGGCCACCTTCAACTTCTCAAATGGGCCAGGGAGAACCAATGCCCATGGCATGTAGACACATGCGCTCATGCTGCCATAAATGGCCACCTTGAATTGTTGAAATGGTTCAGGGAGAATCGATGTCAATGGAACGCAAGGACTTGCTCCAATGCTGTCGAGAATGGTCACCTTGAATTGTTTTACTGGGCCATAGAAAATCATTGCCCACGGGAATAAAAGAGACACGTGTTTTCGCTACCGATAATATTTATCTGAAAATGCTGAAAAGGGGTCAGGGAAAATCAATGCCCATGGGACGCACGGACGTCTTCCAATGCCAGGAATGGTAATCTTAATGTGCTGAAATGGGCCAGGGAGAATGGTTGCCCCTGAAACGCAATGGTACACATATTTGGGGAAAATAACGGGGATCCTGCTTTGAATCAGAAGCAGAACTATGAATTTACTAAAGTAGCCAGAACGGCTTAAACGTACTACGTGCTCTTGATCCTGCTTTGAATCATCTTTATTTGGAAGATCAAAGTTGTCCACTGTCCTAAAGTACGGAGCAGACTACGAGTAGTGATAATAGAAATGCGTGCAGCGTATAAAAAATAATTTGAATGTTCCACTTGTGTTCCACGGGTATCAAATCTGCATTATTCTTGGTTACATGTAGTTGTCATCGTGAAATTTGTTGCTACGAGTAATCCGATTACTATTCAAAGTAAAAAGAAGATTTACGCATGAGTTATTCTCGATGTTGTTTATATTATGTTTGCGTGCAGGTTTCTTTCGGCTATATTTCGCCTATATAATATAGAATTTGAGCTGCTAACCAAAAGCAGCGCCACGGCTATCCGACCCCGACCCAAGTTTGTCTGATGAAATTCGATATGCGTCACTCATAGTATTAGTTTGCCTTTTTCTAAGACGTTTCCACCAGTTCATAAACTCATTGAAATCAATCTTTCCGTCGCCATTCTTGTCGATTGCGTTAAAAGCGATCAGAGCTTCTTGTTCACTCTTAAAAGGAACCCCAAAATGCTTCATACAAAGCCTCAATTCGTCATATTGAATGTAACCATTCTTGTTCACATCGAACGAGTGGAAGAGATCTTCAATTGATTGAATAGCCTCTATCTGAGTTTTGGGCACGGGTCCGCCGAAATTTCCAATAACCTCCAGCGCTCCCTTCAATTCTTCTTTCTTACGTGTTTTGCTCCAACCTAAAGCTGTCGCCATAAGATCTGCTACTCTCGGAGCTACCATCGCAGCTGCGTCTGAATCCAAGTAGGCGAGCCTAGTCCTTAGTGTTAACATATCCGCCAATGTGCCTGCCATCTCATTCTTGCACGCATACTCAACCTCTCTTTCAAGGTAGGGGTAACCTGGTAATAACGTCTTTCCACCTCGAACTTCATTTCCCGATCGCAACACTTCAAAGGCGTGCGTTCCATAAGTCTGTGCTAAATGTTCTGCAACTTCTGTAGTGACTCCAAACTCCTGAACCAATTTGATGGGAATATTGCGTGTGTATCCTACTCCTCCTCGAAGTTGGATGTTCTCCGTCACGCAAGGGCCAGCCTTATTATCAAGCCCGTGCACCTTCACAATTTGATCAATCACATCCTCCGCCATTTCGCGATAGGTTGTCCACTTACCCCCAGTGATGAATGTAATACCCGTGTCGGGATTTTGAGAAATAACATGGTCTCGACTGACAGGTGCCCCGGGAGCAGCATTGGGGTCGCTTGCCAGAGGACGGAATCCCTGCCAGGCACTTAGGACGTCAGTACGTCGTATTTCTAGACCCGTACCTCCATCTCCAGCCTGCGCCAAGTATTTTTTACATTCATTAAGAAGCCATTGAATCTCTTCTTCTGGTGGCCCATGATGTGAACTTGATTAGTATGATTTGAAAGAAGCGATTAGAAATTATCGGAAAAATACACAGTTCGATAAGTTACTGTACTTACACAACTGGACCTTTACGATCAGTAGTACCAACAAGTGTCTTGCCCTGCCAAGGGAGAAAGAACAGAAACCTTCCATCAGACGTATTTATGTCCAACATTCCTACTCCGCGTGAACAATAATACCCCGGAAGCACAATATGCGTACCAGCTGCAGCAGCCACTGCGGGTTTACAATTCGGATTCTCAATCTTTCGCATATGGTCTGTGAAGGGACCACCGGCAAATACAATTGACTTTGCATGTACATTGAAAACCTCGCCAGTCATGTTGTTTTTCACTTTCACACCTGTTGCCTTCCCACTGGAATCAGTTATTACCTCTACCATTTCTGTATAATTGGTTACGCATGCGCCATATTCAGCCGCTGTGAGAGCTATGTATGTTGCAGTCCTCGAGTCATTGTGCTGACCTTCGTAAAATACTGAATAATACTTTGCATTTTCTGTTGCCAATTGTGGAAATTTACGATCGGCACGAGATTTACCCATGATATGCGATGCTTTTGTGGCGTAGTGGAGGTGACGATGAAAACATTATTAATCAAATGTCTGACAAACCTCTCGTTCAAGATTATGTTACATTGAACATGGGCATATTCTACTCACCAGGACATGTGAAACCAGACATTCCATCATAAAACTTAAACACGGCTGGGAGTACCAACGGTGCTACACAAAAAAGGGGATGACCGAAAGGCGCAGGCCAAGTAATCCATTTATCTAATGGGACCGCAATCGGAACCCAGTTCGTCAAATGCGGATTGTTCTCGAGTAGAATGCGTCTTTCCTTATGGCAATTACTTACCATTCGGAATTCAGATACAAAGTCATTCATTGCATCCACTGGTCGAAGTAAATTCTTAATTCTTAGGAGACTAGCAGTGGCAGTTGCGATATATCTTATACCCGCCCAAATGAGTTTTGTGCTCCTAGATGAAGTTTCATTGCCAAAGTCAGCTCTTTCAATCAGAGCTGTGGACAATCCACGGGTGGTGGAATCCAAAGCTGCTCCAGCTCCTGTGGCTCCTCCACCGATTACCAAGACATCAAAACATTCTCCTGATGAAAGCCTATGAATCTGATTACCACGGGTTGGAATTTTGATTCTTTTTGTTGTTGCAAGATTCGTAGTAGCAGTATCAGTATCAGTAGATGCCTGTTCCGTCTCAGTGGCGTCATCTTTACTTGTTTGTGCGAAATAGATTGTTCCAATAACTCCAGTTGTCGCTATTGCCGATGTGCTGGAGTTATTGGAACAAT
>Ga0209712_10002217_pt1 | contig 16167 bp, 16 predicted proteins | sample ArcOceMetagenome_FD_187443 | JGI IMG/M metagenome (GOLD analysis project Ga0209712, IMG submission 187443) | Marine eukaryotic phytoplankton communities from Arctic Ocean - Arctic Ocean - Greenland ARC118M Metagenome (SPAdes) (version 2) | ecosystem: Environmental > Aquatic > Marine > Oceanic...
GGAGGATTAATTGCTGGAAAAGTATTGATGAAAGCAGGTCTTTTGGCAAAGGCAGGATTAATCTTGGCTAAATTTTGGAAAATTATTGCAATTGCTTTTGTCGGTTTTTTTGCAGGAATTAAAAAATTCTTTGGAAAAAAAGAGGAACCTAACAGTTAAACACTTTCACAAATTAAACCTGACAATATAAATATAAAAAGCTTCTTCTGATTTGGAAGAGGCTTTTTATATTTACACTTTGACGCTCACCCTACGAAATAGAATAGAATAATCATTTATAAAAAAAAAATCAATGAATAATATAAACCTTCCTACTCCGATAGTTTCCATCGAATGGTTAGTCACTCACCTCAATCATCCAAATTTAGTCATTCTTGATGCGACCAAAACTAAGGTTGGACAAAAAGAACTATCCGAGGAAGCGAAGACCAAACGTATCCCCAGATCTCGAAATTTTGATTTACAAAACACGTTCAAAGATCAAGAGGCTACGCTACCAAATACGATGCCTTCCCCTGAATATTTTGAACAGGAAATTCGGAAAATTGGAATCAACAATGATAGTATCATCGTCATCTACGACCATCATGGCGTTTATTCTTCCCCGCGAGCTTGGTGGATTTTTAAAGCGATGGGACATCAGAATGTGGCGGTTTTGGACGGTGGTTTTCCTGCTTGGAAAAATGCTAAATTGCCAATCGCCATTCAAGCAAATTATGATGGAGAAGTAGGTGATTTCAACACCAACTTTCAACCTGATTTGATCAAAAGTGCGGAGCAAGTTTTAGCAACTTTAGATAAAGATAAAGTGGCTATTTTAGATGCTCGCTCCGCTGGAAGATTTTATGGAACTGCTCCCGAACCACGTACTGATCTCAAAAGTGGCCATATTCCTGGAAGCCAAAATTTGCCTAGTTCTAAGATTATTAAGGATGGAAAATTATTGCCAAAAGCGGAACTCAAAGTAATTTATGATGCCTTCCATTTAGAAAATAGAACCATCATTTTTACCTGTGGCTCAGGAATGACTGCTTGCGTGATTGCGCTGGGAGCGGAGGTTGCTGGGTATGAATCGAAAGCTATTTTTGATGGCTCGTGGACAAAATGGGGCGATGGGGATTATCCTGTGGAAAAATGAAAAAAGCTGAATATCGAACAAGGATTTAAGAAGTTTGACGATGCTATTTTTGTACTTTCTGTAAGAAGTATCGGCAAAACTTCTCAAATCTCAAATCCTTGTTCGATATTCGATATTCGTTTTCTATTTTATAAAATTCGCTAGACTCATTTTAACCTACCAACTTCCATGCGGATTAAAAAAAATTAACAGTAACATTAATTACCAATATAACTTTTCCTCAACTCTCAATACCGAATTTTGGCTAACTCCAAACGAAGAAAGAAAGTAATCAACGTTGCCGAGCCTGCCATTTTTAATCAACATCTCGACCCTAATAATTTTATAGAAAAACAATTTGAGATTGAACTGTTGTATCAGTTTTTAACCAAACTTCCAGAGTTGCAAAAGGAAGCAATTATCCTTTTTGAGATTACTGATTTTAGCATCAAAGAAATTATGGAAATTCAAAAAGTGACGAGTCTGCAGTCAAACAAAGGTTGGCTCTTAAAAGAAAAGAATTAGCAAAAAACATCAAATACCAAGTCGAATTTAAACTACTAGAAGATGAAACTGGAAGATAAATATATTGATTATTTATTCGAATCGACTCGAGAAGAAGAACCTCAACTTTCGTTTGAGGAAGTGGCCGAAGTGTTTTCTACTGCGAGTTCCCCTACCCTTTTGGGGTCGGCAAAAGGGTAGGGAAGTCGAAAAAGAAAAAAAAGAATCAGAATTACTTTTACTAAAATCTCAAATTGATCCGCATTTTCTTTTTAACAATTTGAATACCATTGATTCTCTAATCGATTCTAATCCGAAGGCTGCTAAAATTTACCTCAATAAATTATCTACTTTATACCGCTATTTGATTTCGAATAAAGATTTTTGTTTGGCGATTGATTCAGCTGGAAAAAACATGTGCTGAACTACACTCTTTCTGATATAGAAGAAAAAATTGATCCCGCCAAATTTTTTAGAATCAACCGAAGCGAAATTATTAATCTTGATTTTTTAGAAAAAGTAGAACCTTATTTCAAAAATAAATTGGTAATAAAAATGACTTACGCCAAAGAAATTATTTACACTAGCAGCTCTAAGGAATGCGAATAAAATAGATTCAGAATTTTCGGTCGCTTATTTTGTTCTTAGTTTTTGCTTTGAAAGCATGAGTTTATCTGGATAAATGATTGATTTCAAAGGGGGAAATAAGGACAAAAGAAGTAGTGAAAATTCTGAATCTATTTAGTTCGCATTCCTAAGACGCCGATTTTCAGAAAATGGCTCGAAGGGTGAGAGGAGACCGCTTCGCTAACAGAGGACAGACCGTGCGCTGCGTACTGCCAGATCGCTACGCTGTCAGACTGACGATAATAATTTTGACACACGACATAGATATCGCAACTGTCAGTCTGACAGCGTAGCGATCTGACAGTAGGCGCAGCGCATGGTCTGTCATCTGTTCTCTGTCAGCGGAGCGGTCTTTCCAAAAAAAAATTGTAATTTGGTTTCAACAAAACGAAATCAAATTATGCAAAGATTCAAAGCACTAGATGTTTTTAGAGGTATGACTGTATGCCTCATGATTATTGTCAATACTCCTGGGACTTGGAAAGCAGGACATATTTTCGCTCCTTTCCTTCATGCTCCGTGGGATGGATTTACTCCTACCGATTTAGTTTTCCCCTCCTTCTTATTTGCCGTCGGAACGGCTTTTGCTTTTGTCAAAAGTAGATGGGCTGATAAAACGATGGCTGATGTTTTTGGAAAGATTGCCAAACGTACCTTAATCATTTTCTTCCTTGGATATTTCTTATCCTGGTTTCCATTTGTCAAATGGGCAGATGGAGAATTAGTTGGAAAATCATTTGAAAGTACTCGATTTTTAGGAGTACTTGGTAGAATTGCCTTGTGCTACTTTTTCGCAGCAATTTTAATTTTTTATTTAAACAAGCGACAATTAATAATTGCCTCAGGAATTATCCTTTTCGGATACTGGGGAATAATGGCTGGATTTGGAGATTTCACCTTGGAAAATAACTTTGGAAGAACTGTCGATCTTTTGTTACTCGGAGATACGCATATGTATCACGGAGAAGGAATTGCATTTGATCCAGAAGGAATTTTGAGCACTTTTCCAGCCATTGTAAATGTGATCGGCGGATATTTAGCAGGTGCATACATTATCATGGGAAAAGAAATTACATATGAAAAAGTAGCAAAGCTATTTATGTACGGTTGTATTTTGATGGTACTTTCCTATGCGTGGGATTTAGGTTTTCCAATCAATAAAAAATTATGGACTAGCTCGTATGTATTATTGACAATCGGAATAAACTTAACCATGTTGGCAGGTTTGATCTATGCGATTGATTTTAAACCAAAACCAATCAGCTTTAATTTCTTTGAAATATTTGGAAAAAATCCATTATTCATTTATGTATTTTCTATCTTTTTGGTCAAGGTGATTTCGTTTTTCAAAATAGATGGACAATCCATTTACGCTTGGTCTTATGAAAATTTATTTTTGTGGATGGGACCAAAGACGGGCTCGTTAGTTTTTGCTCTTTTATTTATGATGATATGTTGGTCGGTAGGAAAATGGTTGGATCGGAAGAAGATTTATATTCGGGTTTAGTTTTTTTCAAAAAACAATCATCGCATCTAGTTTTACTAACTCATTCCTTACGAAAATATAACCACGGAGAAAACAGAGAACTATAGCATAAGATGCTTTGCTTTCTCGGTGTTAAAAAAATCATATAGTGGTGGTAATAAAATAAAAACATCCTACTAATATTTTTGGCTTACAAGAATTACAAAAACAAAAAAGAGGATTTTTCCGATATGGAAAAACCCTCTTTTTTTATTTTAAGAATTAATTATTTGAAATCAAATATTATTTCTTACTTCCAAAATCATACGTCAATTTAACCATAGCTCTTCGCCCAATTTCTGGCATGTTTGGCAAATATCTGTACTTATTATTTAAAACATTTGAAGCAGAAGCATCAATTGCTAAACCGAAATCAAACTTGTATCCAACAGAAGCATCCACTAAGTTACGTGGATCAGTTTTTTCTACTTCTGGAGTTGCTGGATTATCAGTAGAGAATTGACCTGCATTTGCTACATAAGCATCATCATGCTGAAAAGAAAGACTACCTCTAAGTCCCATTGAAGGAGCGTAAGTTACTCCTAGTCTAAATTTATTTTTAGGGATATTCAAGTAAGTTGGTAATTTACCAGCTCCTTCATTCCCAACTACTTTCTGCATAAATGTAATTTTATTTACCCAAGAGTAATTGAAAAACGCAGAAAAATCATCGTTGAAGTAATACTCTAATCCTAAATCAGCACCAATAAAAGTTCGCTCATCAAAAGTTCTATAACCAGCAGCTATGTGATTTGTTCCATTCGCAGGAACTTGATCCGTTGGTACCGTTGCATGAAAAGGAAGTGCGTTTACAAGTTGACCAAAAGAAATACCACCAAAAGCAGCATTTGGGGTATTTAAAAATGCATCACCAGCTTGTCCATAAGCACCTCCAATTACAGGAAGAAGTCCGGCTAAAATGGCATCTACACTAGCTTGAGGTACACCTGCAGCCAAAAATGCTGCCTCTAATTGTGGTCCAGCAGCTCCAGATACAGCAGAACCTAAATCACCTGGCAAGGCATCCAATCCTGATAAAACATAAGTAGGTGAGATAGCTGTAAATTGTGAATTATTTTTTTCAGTAACGGAATAAAAATCAAGAGAAACTCCTAATTTATTGTTAATCAATCCTTTATATCCAACCTCAAATGCATCTCCAGTACTAATTTTAGAAATAGGAGCATCTTGAATTCCTAATGGAGTACCATCAAAAATATTAAATCCACCAGATAAAGATCCAGTTACTCCTAATGCAGCAGGATTTAATCCATTCAATACACCTGCGATAATTGGTACAAAAGGTGCAAGATTTGGATCTTGCTCTAACCCTGCAGATAAAGCAGCAATTGTCCCTGCGTTAACGGTAGAGAAAGGAACGCCTAATGGCAATCCTGGAGTACCTACTGGTACATTTGGTAATGCAGGAGAGAACCAAGCTATTTCTGCGTTTTCAAATGTTTGAGTGGTTTTATTTCCATATAACCATATATCAAATGCACCAGGAATAACAGTAGACAATGGAAAATCAATATTCAGTTGTAAGTTAGAAACAGTAGCATTTGTTCTATTATAAGATGCTCTTACTGTATGCTTTGGATTAATTTTATAAACCAATGCTGCTCTTGGAGCAAATGCACCTTCATCAATAAAGTTAAATTGATCGTATCGACCAGCAACTACAAAATCAACTTTTTCACTTAATGCCATTTTTCCTTGAATATAAGCTCCCACAACTGAATAATCATCATCATCTTCATTTCTACCATAAACTAAGTTTTTAGTATCCTGTGTAGCTAAACGATAATCAAAACCTGCAGTCCAATTAGAATTCAAGAAATCCAAGTCCTTATTATATTGTAACTGGGCTTCCACTTGCTTTCTAGCAATACTAGTAGAATTCCCCGTTTGGTATAAGAAGGTGGGTTTGTCTCCTCCTGATCCTCCATCATTGCTTACCACGAATACTTGACCAAATAATCCACCAGCTTGAACTCGTGCTTGTCCCCAAACTTCATTTGCTTGAGCTAATCCTTCTCCTTGCTCATTATAGAAAACAGAAGAAGCTGTATTGAATCCACCTGAAGTAACAATACTTAAATTGTCTTTTGGTCTGAATTCTAAAGTTGCATTAATTGCTGCATTATTCCATTCATCTGTCATCGGATTTCCATCTCCATCTTCATCCAAATTATCTACCAATACCGTTGGTGCTCCTGTAGGATCAACAATGCCATTAGAAATAGCTGGAGATAAAACCTGATTCGAAAATTTAGCAATCTGAAGAGCATCTCCTGGATCGTTAGGATCTAAAGTAAACTCATTACCTCTTCGGTATTGAGCATTGATTTTGAATCCAAATTTGTCACTTACTTTAGTTGCGTGTCGTGCTCCAACTCCAAAAGTATTTAATTCACCTCCCATCAATTCTACGGTCGTACCAGGAAAATCAATTGGATTTTTTGTAATAAAGTGAATTACACCTTGTGTTACGTTTGGTCCATATAATGCAGAACCTGCACCACGTACTACCTCAATTCTTTGTAAATCAATGTTGCTAATCCCAGCTTGATCTGATTGAAAAGTTCCAATACCAGCCCCAATTAAACTTCTATAATCTAAAATTGGAAAAGCACCTGTGCCAAACAATCCAGATCCACCTCTCATAGAAATATTAATTCTATTGGCTGATTGTTGCTGAATTTGTACGCCTACCACATTCACCAAGTTACGAGCGGCATCAGTTGAGTTAGCAGTACTTTGTAATTTTCTTGCAGAAATAACAGAAATTGATGCTGGCGCATCTTGCACTTTCTCTGCTCGTCTCGAAGCGGAGATTACAATTTCGTCAGATAGAATCCCTTCCACCAAAGTTACATTCAAAGGTGCATCAGAAGTCACCTCAACTTCTTGAGCTGTAAATCCTGTGTAGGAAAATACCAATGTAAATGGAAAAGCTTCAGATGTAGTAATGGAATAATTACCATTCTCATCTGTAATGTCCCCATCAGAAGAACTGCCTTTGATCAAAACGTTAGTCCCGATTAGAGATTCGCCGGCATCATCAGTTACATTTCCACGGATTGTGGTTTGGGCAATTGCGGCACTCGATACCAGCATAAACCCCATAATTAATAGTACTAGAAATTGATTGAAATTTCGTTTCATAATAAATAGTTGTTTAAAATTAAAATGTGTTTTTTATATCTACAGTCTATATTTAAAATTCGGTATGTAAATTCACAAAAAATTTAAACATTACATCAAAAATTAACATTTTTTTTAGAATTAAATTTTTTGCACCAAAAATAAGATAATTTTTTTTTATTAAACAAGGTATACCAAAATAAAAAACAGCCCCTGAGGGCTGCTTCAAATTAAAGAAAACTTAAATATAATTATTTGCTTACCAATTGATTATGCCACCAATATATCTTTGCGAACCGTCTCCTCCCCTTCTAATTTGGAAAGCGTCACTTGAAGAATTCCATCTCCATATTTTGCTTTAATTGAATCCAAATCAATTTTCTCGTTCAACTCAAACTTCCGTTGAAAACCTCCAGCAGAAAATTCTTTTCGCTTCCACGTTTCATTTTCCTCTTTTTCAGTTGTTTCCTTCTTGTCAACTGCAATTGTCATTACATTTTCTACTAAGGAAATATTGAAATCTGCTCTTTCCAATCCTGGAGCTACCAAGAATATTTCATATCGATCATCCAACTCTTTCACATTGACTGGTGGATAAGATTGATCAAATCCGAATCGCTTCCGCTTGGCCCATTTCTCCATATTGTCAGCCATCCATTGCCTATGTTTTGGGTGATGATGATTGCTGTAATTCTCTTTTTGGTGATAAAATGATTTTCTGCACATGATTTTTATGATTTTTATTTTTTTTGTAATTAGGGATCGGATCCCTCGTTTATTAACTAAGTTCTAAATTACTACAACTCGTTCTCGACGATCAAACAATGGTTTGTCTTCAAGTCTTTCAAATTTGTCAAATGAATTTCTATCGTAATATTCTCTTTCTTCCCAAGTCATGTATTTGAAGAAGTTTTTAATCTTTCGAAAAACGAAGAAGACCAAACTCATTGCTGCAGCAATAAAGAATGCTGTAACAAATACTCTTGCTAAAAAGAAAAATAAAATTAAACCAACCGAAATTCCGAAGAAGGTTCTAAAAGGACTACGTCTCATGATCTTTATTTTTAAGGTTAAAAAAAATCGGATTTAAACATTTCGCATTTTTGAAAATCAATTTTCTAAACGCGTTACATTTAAGAAGACGGACAAACCTTTTTTTTACTTTAAATTTTTTAATCTTTTTAAAAAAAACATTAAAAAAAACCTTATGTGCTTGATTTACAGAGACTTACAAACAAAAAAAGCAGAGATAATTATTACAATCATCTCTGCTTTCCTTTATTTAAAACAAACTTACCCATTCAAGTTCCCAATTAGGGGACAGGGGGTTACTCCAACGAGCCATAAATAATCGCATACATTTTATCCCAAAAGTCATTTCTCCGAAAAGGTACAATCTGAGTCATCCCCACAAATACTAAATCCTCTTCTGGGTCAATAAAAAATTTAGTATTAAAATAGCCACCCCACTCATAAGTGCCTGCTGACTTGTGATCATGTGCAGTTCCCTCCTTGGTTTTCAAGGCGAAACCTAAACCGAATGTGATTCCTGGAATATTAGAATAACCGGTTCCTTTTTCATTCAACAAAATCAATTGATCGGAAGTCATCACCTCTATCGTTTTTCTCGACAAAATTCTTTTCCCTCCATACTCTCCTTCATTTAAAAGTGCTTGGATAAAAATCATATAATCCATTGCCGTTCCTGACATTCCACCACCACCTGCATAATGATTGTTATCACTTTTTTTGGGAAATTGTACAATTTTTCCAAACTCAGTATCCGCAGCCATGACTACTTTACCTTTTTCATTATAAGTATAAACTGCCACTAGACGATCATGCTTTGACTTGGGTAAATAAAATCCAGTATCCTCAATCCCCAAAGGCACCATAATATTTTCTTTAAAATACTGATTCAGTTTCTTCCTAGAGACCACTTCCACAATTCTTCCGAGCACTTCCATATTTAACCCGTACATATACTTTTCTCCTGGTTGAAAAATCAAAGGCACTTTCGCAATTTGATCCGCCATTTGTTCGGTCGTCACATCTGCACTCAACCCAAAATCATTCGCTCCCATTTTTTCATAAACGGCTTGGATTTTCCCTGGATTAAAAACGCCGTAAGTAATACCCGAAGTGTGGGTTAACAAATGTCGAATCGTAATTGGTCGTCGAATCGGTTTGGTCGTGAAAGAAGAATCGGCTTCGTTGAATTGATCCAAAACTGCTGATTGCTTAAAGGCTGGAATGTAATAAAAAATAGGATCATCCAAACCTAATTTCCCTTGCTCATACAATTGCATGATACTCACCGTAGTAAATGCTTTAGTCATCGACGCCAATCGAAAAATATCATCTTGTTGATATTTTTTCTTTTTAGCCAAAGTCTGATAACCGAAACTTTTATTGTAAATAATTTCCCCTTTTCGAGCAATTATGAATACTCCTCCTGGAACATGTCCTTGATTGACAAATGTTTCAATATGCTGATCTAACAAATTCAATTTCTCTATTGAAATGCCAGAAACATTTTGAACCTTAGGCATTTGAGGAGGATTAAACGCTGAATCCTGAGCCAATAAAGATGATAAGAAAATGGAAAAGAATAATAAAAAGAACATTGACTTTTTCATAAGTGATTTTTTTCTAAAAGTAGAAAAGAAAATTCACGAGACATAATTTGATTATACAAGTTTATTTTTCCAATCCTTGAAAGCGAAAGTAAGGAATCAGTTACTAAAAATATACACCTACTTATGGTAGTACCATCTCACTAGTTGGATTCATAGTCACAATCGCCATTTTTCCATATGTTAATCAGGGCATAGATAGTGTTATGAAATGATAGGGTCTCCTGCTAAATAATATTAGCTAATTAATTGATTAAGGAATGCGAATAAAATAGATTCAGAATGAAAAATAATTTCCAATACTTACTTTACCCGACACATCCGCATAAATACTTCCTTGTTAACCACCTAGAAAATACTACTTTTATGCTAATGATAAATGTTACAAAATTCTGGTTTTTAAAAGACTTCAGCCTATTCAAAAAAAATGGGTAAAAATAACTTGATAACTATGTGTCATCTACTTAAAATGATAACTGTCAAAAAAGGGGAAACTCTTTTTTTTAATAAAGCAGATAAAAAAGAGACCGTCATAATGTATCAATCATTGTGTCTCAGTACTTAGAGTGTAAAAACAATAATATATACCTTGCTCTTTTTAGCATAAAAAAAACATAGAAGTTATAAAAGAAGGTTTTAAAATGATAGCTGAGATTATCAATATTATTGGCATCACTATTCTCATTTTTGGTTTTGCCAAAGAGTTAATAAAATACCTCATAGCCGAATTTTAAAATGGCGTAATGTTGACTCCTATAAGAGACATCCAGACCATCAGATGCCAGTTGGGAGTTTACATCTTATTGGCATTAGATTTTTTAATTGCCTCCGATATTATTATGAGCATAGTTGATTTGTCCATGGAAGAACTTATCAAGTTATCTGCAACGATCGTATTGAGAATCGCGATGGGGTATTTCCTGGGGAAGGAGATTGAGGAATTAAACCTAGAAAAATAATTAATTTCGGCAAGGTGAAGTATCTTAAAAAAGGCTTACATCAATAACCGACAGGCTTATATTCTTGAGTAGATATTGTTACATCATATGAGTCTAAGTTAGACTGATATATTTTACAAAATAAAACAGGGCAAGCCGAAAACTGATTTAGAGTAGGCATAGATTATAATAATTTCATTAATGGAAAATTCACATTTAGAAACCTTCAAAGTTCAAGCACACGGAAAAAAAGTACCTACTAAAGTAATCATTACAGATACAGAATGGACGCTTCAGTTAGATGAACCAGTTGAAGATGGCGGATCAAATACCGGCGCAAATCCTATGCAATACTTTACGGCTTCTTTGGCAGGCTGCCAGAATGAACAGGCTCAAGTTGTTGCGGAGGAACTCTCCATAAATATCGAAGAAATTGATCTTAATATTGAAGTTGATCTCGACCTTTCTGGTTTTATGGGAACGGCAGATCATTCAAACGGCAGTTACAAAAGTGTTCGTCTGAATGCAGTATTGCATGGAGACTTAACTGAAGAACAAGCAAAAACTGTGGGACAAAAAGTTGATGCTCGTTGCCCAATTTTAGCTTTGCTTCGTTCAAGTGGTTGTAAAATAGAAAGTAGTTGGAGTAAAAAATAACCCTTATTTGTACAGACGCAAAACCTTGCGTCTGTACAAAATATGAATTGGCTTGTTTTGTTTTTTATAAGTCCAAAATATTGCTTTCACTTGAAAAGAAAATTGACAGCATCCAATCAAAAAAATTCTTACTTTTACCTCTTCAATTTTACCAAATAAGCCTACCAAAATTTAAAGTCAAGTGATGAGTGATGAGTACCAATAATTTGGTAACATTACCATTAGACACTTATCACTAATCACTCATCACCGACCTAATCTGCCTTTCGCAAAAATAAAGTCACAATTGTATACCCATCAATGATTTCTACTGAACACAAAAACAACGTTCTCACTACACTTGCTCAATTGCTAATCTTGCATCAAAATATAATCATCCAGGCCAATCAAAAAGATGTTAATGCCTACCAAGGCAATGACGAATCTATGCTTGATCGATTAAAAGTGAATGGAAGTAAAGTGAAAGAAATGGCTTTGTCAGTCGAGCAGGCTATCGCATTAAATGATCCTGAAGGAAAAGTATTGTACACTCATCATCCTGACAATGGATTGAAAATCGAAAACCGAACGGTTCCGTTTGGCAATATATTAATCATTTATGAATCTCGTCCTGATGTTACGATTGAAGCGGCGATCACCGCATTTAAAGCAGGGAATAAGATTTTGCTGAAAGGTGGAAAAGAAGCTCGGCATACTAATTTGGTTTTGACGGAGATATGGGAACAAGCCCTTATCGAAAACGGGGTGGATAAATCCTATGTTCAATATTTGGATTTTAATCGAGCAGCCACACAAGCTTTGATCAAAACTAATAGCCTCAATATTGATTTAATTATTCCAAGAGGTGGGGATGGTTTAATTAATTTTGTCAAAAAAAATACGGAAATCCCGACCATCATTAGTGGTAGAGGAAATAATTTTTTGTTCGTAGATAAAGAGGCTAATTTCGAAATGGCGATAGAGATTATATTAAATGGTAAAACTCGAATCAGCGTTTGCAATGCTTTGGACAAAGTATTATTACATCAAGATATTCCCGATCTTGAGAATCAATTATTGCAACTCATCACAAGATTAAAAGAAGATGAAATAGAGATCATAGGCGATAGCGAAATTTTTGAAAAATATGGCGTTGAAAGAATCACAGATCCAACTATTTATTACGAAGAGTTTTTAGCCAAAAAAATTATGTTACGAATGGTTGAAAATATTGAAGAAGCAATTACCATCACTAATAAATATTCAGGAAAACATTCTGCCAGCATTATTACCTTGAGTGCAGCTTCGGCAGCCCAATTTTTAAATGAAGTGGATTGTGCCGCCGTTTATCATAATGCCTCCACTAGATTTACAGATGGTGGACAATTTGGTTTTGGAGCAGAAATGGCAATTAGTACTCAAAAAGTACATTTCCGAGGACCAATTGGAATCAATCAATTAGTGACTAACAAATGGTTCGTTTTTGGAAATGGACAAATAAGATAACCCCATGAAAAAGCAAAAATTAATTTTAAAAATCGGTTCCTCCACTTTATGCGCAGGTACTAATCGAATCTCGTACGCAAAGATCGAAGACCTCGCTAGACAAATAATTGCTTTGCGATCCCGCTACGATATTGTGATAGTTTCCTCAGGTGCGATTGCGACTGCGCGCCAATTTGTGGATATTTCTAATGGTCATTCTCAAGTCGATTCCAAACAAGCTTTGGCAGCTATTGGTCAACCTAAATTGATGAGAATTTATGATGAAGTCTTTAGCAGTTTTGGATTGAGTGTAGCACAATGTCTGCTGGTTCATCGAGATTTTGAAAGTGAAGTAGCAAAGAATAATGTAAAAAATACTATTGAAAAATTATTAGATTATGGTTGTACGCCCATCATCAATGAAAATGATACGGTAGCAGTTGACGAAATTGTATTGGGTGATAATGATAAACTTTCAGCCTACGTGGCAGTCATCACCCAAGCTAATTTATTGGTATTAGCTTCCGACATAGACGGCTTGTACGATAGGAATCCTTTTCTTTTTCCTGATGCCCGATTAATTGAAGAAGTTTCAGATTTTGAAGGCGTTCAGAATTATATTGATGAGTCAAAATCTGATTTAGGGACAGGCGGAATGATGACTAAAATTCAGGCTGCAAAGATTTGCAAAAAACATCAGATCGAAATGTGGATAGTGAATGGACGTCGTAATGATTTTTTAGTAAAAGCATTGGAAAAGGAAAATGCTTTCACCAAGTTTGTCTAAAAACTAAAAAGACTTAAGCATAAAACTCCATGCAATAAACAATTTATATTGATTTTTAGAATTAACCGCTCGCCACAAGCTTGGATAAAGAAAATCGGCGGTAAAGCTAGTTCCCTGATTCGTGTTGACGCTTAAGTGGTGTACCATGCAAAGTGAATATAACTAAAGAGTAAACATTGAACAGGGGGTTAAGAATATCGAAATTTTCTCTAGCATTTACTAGGTTCTATACTTTGAAATTACTCGTTCCTTGTTCGATATTCGATATTCAATTTCTTAAGTCAATAACATTGCCTCAGCGGGATCAGCGGACTTCCCCCTACGACGTATAAAACTTATCCTCTTTCCCAGTTTGCTAAATTCTCGATAATGATATTTGATATGGTAAAAAAACTGTCCCAATTACGAATGATATGCTCCCAATAATTACGCTATAATAATTTGCGATTAAATGATTTCCATTCCATGGTTTTGAGACCACGTATCTATTTAATAGCAACCTTAATTACCTATACGAATTACTGCATTGTGGCTAATTTATCAATGACCATATTCCTGATACCTCATTCACCATATAAAAATTATATAACCATGGAGGTAAAACTCTTATTAGACTGCAAAAAAATAAACTACGCTGAATTAACTGTGTTTATCCTACAAATTGTTGCTAAAACTGATGAAGTAACACTAACCGCCGAATTACAAAAACAAGTCGATGTCGTCAAAATATCAAGTGCCCTTTTGCTAAAGGCATCGGATGGTGGTCGGACTTTAATACTTCAACTAAAGTTTCTCTTTGGTTAATAAACCAACGTCTGCATCGCATGTGGCAAAATCTCTTCGGTCACCGCTTTCATTCCGACATATAATTTATAACTTATTTTTTCATCAGTAGGATTCATAATCACGGTCGCCATCGTTCCATCTACATTCAAGAAAGAAGTAGTTTGTAAATGGCTTCGACTAGAAACGGTGCTGATTCTTTTGGCATTCGGCCTGATGAATTTTGAGAAATGACCAATGTAATAATAGGTCGGTGTGTAAACTAATTCTCCTGTTTTGGTATCTGCATGGATTGGAGCAAAACACAAATTCATCACATGATTCGGACCTCCAGTTTCATCCAACAAAATATTCCAATCCGTCCAAGCAACAGTTCCTTGATTAAAATCATTTATCATCGAACGACCATACCGTTCCGCATTCGGCCAGTATTGATATTTTTCAGCATCAAAGCTTTCGTTACATCCTTCTGTGAAAACTAAATTTTTATCAGGATAAGATTCTTTAAGATTTCCTAAACTCGAAAACATCGGCTCGCCACCTGTCCACGTTTCGTACCAATGAAAACCAATTCCCCAAGCATATTTAGAAGCCTCTGGATCATCAAAAATCGTATTGGCTCGATTGACAATTAAGTCTCGATTGTGATCCCAAACAATAATTTTTTTATCTCCCAATCCTTCTCTTTCTAAAGTTGGCCCTAAGTGGTTTTTCAAAAAATCCCTTTCCTCTTCTGCCGTATAAATACAAGATTCCCATCGTTGAGTTGCCATCGGTTCGTTTTGAATTGTCAAGCCCCATATAGGCATACCTTCCTTTTCATAAGCTTTGATAAACTTAGCGTAGTACAAGGCCCAAGCTGCACCAAACTCTGGCAATAGTTTACCACCTTGCAGCATATTATTATTGCTTTTCATAAAAGCAGGCGGACTCCACGGACTAACATATAAAGGTAATTTTCCGCCAGCCATGGCTGTCGCTTTTTTTATCAAAGGGATTCGAAGTTCTTTATCTGGATCGATATTAAAAGTTTTTAACTCCTTGTCTTCATCCGAAACATAAGTATAACTCCCTTCGCTAAAATCACAACTATGAATATGAGTTCGAGCCAACGTATAACCAATCCCTTCGTCAAGACTATAGTATGCTTTTAAAAATTCTTCTTGTTTATCTTTTGGCAAAGTGGCAAATACGATGGACGAAGCGTCTGTTATTGCACCACCAATTCCCATGAAAGTTTGGAAGGTTTTATTTGGATTTACAAAAATAGAGATCTCCGTTTCTAAAGGTTGATTCGCTTTTTCAAAAACTTTATTAGCAGTTGGAGTTAATTTCAAGTTAGTATTTTCAGCGGTGTTAAATACTTGAACTGATTTACCATCGACCGTAAATGTATTGTTATCTCCCATTGAAACTATTGGTTTTTTATTTTTTTTTGCTTGCTCACTATTACATCCAATGATGCATAGGCAGAGAAATAAGGTACTAATTATTTTATTCATGTAAATAAGTTTTTAAAGATATTCAAAATTTATTACCGAGGTATTTAGTCTTTCAGGTCTGTGTTTAAAATGATATAATAAAGTGGGGCTAATTTTTTAAATTATCTAAGACTACGAAATAGTCAAATTTGAATAACCGCAGGTGAAACCTACGGTAGGAAAAAGAAGTGGGCATAACTACGAAGTAATTGAATACCAAGTGGTTATTACTCCATTTATTTAACTACTTCGTAGTTATCCGCCATATAGCGCTGCCGCAGGTTTCACCTGCGGTTATTCATATTGAACCATTCCATGGTTCCTTTTGCAAAAACTGACAACTACTCTCAAGGTATTCGATACTTGATTATTCCTTAATATTTGTCAAACTTAATACCGTAATCCATAGCTAAAATTAAACAGAGGAATAATTGAATTATCCCAAAAATTAGGGCCAAACTTTCCTTTGAAATCTTCTACTGTTCGAGGCCATGAGTGTGG
>Ga0209712_10002221_pt1 | contig 16153 bp, 10 predicted proteins | sample ArcOceMetagenome_FD_187443 | JGI IMG/M metagenome (GOLD analysis project Ga0209712, IMG submission 187443) | Marine eukaryotic phytoplankton communities from Arctic Ocean - Arctic Ocean - Greenland ARC118M Metagenome (SPAdes) (version 2) | ecosystem: Environmental > Aquatic > Marine > Oceanic...
CGGTTAAGTGATTCCACGAAACACCTCCATCTGTACTTTTCCAAATTCCTAAACCACGAACTGCATCAGCATTAGGATAACCTTCACCTGTGCCGAAATACATAATTTGAGGATTATTTTCATCTTGAGCGATGGTAACAATTGCCAAGTTATCTAAATAATCGTTGATAGGTTCCCATTTTACATTTGAAGTTAAAATATCTTTGGTGTACCAGATACCGCCGGAAACGCTGGCTGCAAAAGCCGCTTTTCCTGTTGGATCATTTTTATCAATTAAAATCGTACGAGTTCTACCACCAACACTGTAAGGACCATGTTCTATCCAGCGTGCATCTGTAATTGGTGTATTCTTATCAAAAGCGGTAGTTTCCACATAGTTTAAAGCGTTTAGTAACCTTTCTCGTGGAGGATAACCTAAAGAGAGATCTTTGGTTAGTTCGAAATCTTGTCGTAACATATCGTCGACTCGAGTACGTTTGTCTCCCTCTTCTTCCCCGAATTCTTGATTTTTAGTAGTTTCTTCAGATTCTACATCATTAACGTATTGGAATGTAAAGACGAAAATTGCAGCGAATGCTGTGAGTGATAGTGCTAGTAAGTAAATTTTTTTCATAGAACGATTCAGTTTCTTAGGCTGTTAGATAAGTAATTTATGTAGCTTATTTTACTTAAAATTGTTAGTCAAGTATTTGGTAACCTGTAAACGTAAATATTAAGGGTAATGTTGATATTTTACCGAAAACTAATTTTAGTAAAATATCGACTCCAAAAATAAGGTAGAAATAACTTATAAACGAAATAAGATAGAATTTAACGTTATAATTGACGGATTACTTACAATTTTGGGTGAGTCATAGATTGGAAGTTTAAGTACTATGTGGTAGAAAATACGACGGTATTTTTACACTAATACGACAAAGTCTATAATACGAAAATCATATTTTCACTCAATTCCTTCTTCCCATTCTGTTCCTGCTAATGTCGCAGCGATGATGATTTTGTTTTTATACGTCCAGGCCGCAATACTGTAAGATACACCTGTTTCAGATATTGGAAAACGCCATTCTTTCTCTCTATGATTCGGTAAACCAAAATGGTCGGAAGCGATTTTTTTAGCATCAAATTTTGGGCTTAGAATCAGTATAAATTCATATAATGGTTGCTCCCCATCATTGTCCAAATAGCAAATTAAAGTCTGAAAACGAGGAGAAAAATTCTCTTCTACGTAGATGCTTCGGAAGTTGTGGACATCACTATTATATTCAGTATTCGGACGAGTCATGAGGAAATCTTCTCTTGGCATTCCTAAATATAAATTGCTGTCTAATAATTCTTGAAATAAATATTTATCTTGAGAGTTAGTTTCTTTTGGTAATAACGTTGGTGTTTTACATGTCACCAAAGAGCAAAGGAAAAATATTCCTATATAAAGTACATTTTTCATTGTATTTAATTTTAATCCCTTATTTTGACTTCGATAGAAATTAAAGTAACAATAATTTCTAATTTGATATCCTCCAATTATTCGATATTATTAAAATCTGATTCTTGAGGTATCAATTTATAGAGCGTTATGTTTTGAGTTTGATTAAATATGATGATGCGAAACAAAACCAGTGTCTTTTACGCTTAAAAATTTCAAAAAAATAATTCATTATAAAAAATAAATATATGTAATTTATTATACTTAATGATAGTTTTGATCCAATAAAAAATCCCGAACTAGATAATGAAATATAAAGACACCTATTTTTCCAGTAGGAAGATTTTTTCATGAAAGTGTCACTTCAAAATAGGAGAGAGTGATTTTTCGGAAAAATAGGGTTAAAGTAAACGTCTTTTGGGAAAGTTAGAATTAGATAAGAATTGATTAAAAAATAAAAAATATGAACACAAGATTTTTATTACCAATACTTTGCGTTTTATTAATTAGCTGTAAACAAGGAACAGAACAAAATTCGATTGAATCCGAAATATTAAGATTAGACGAATTCACTTTTGCAAATTCTAAATATATTGAGGATAAAATCTATCATGTTTATTTGCCGCCATCTTATTTTAAAAAGGAGGATAAACAATATCCTGTTTTATACATGATGGACGGACAAGTTCAGTTTGGTGGGGTGTCACCTTATAGTAAGGCATCTTGGGATTCACACAAAGTAATGGATAGTTTGGTCGCAGCGAATACGGTTCAAGAAGTAATTATGGTTGGTATAAATCATGCTGGCGAAAAACGATTTATGGAATATATGCCACAAAAACCAGTTGAAACTTTACCAAAAGAAGCTCAAGATTCTATGCGTCACAATGGTATTCCAATTTTTTCAGATGACTTTTTGAGCTTTTTGACGAAAGAATTAAAACCTCAGATTGATAAAAAATATAGAACACTTTCGGATGTGGAAAATACTTTCGTTGGCGGTTCAAGTATGGGTGGATTGATTTCGATGTATGCGACTTGCGAATATCCGGAGATTTTCGGTGGAGCGATTTGTATGTCTACACATTGGATAATCGCTTATGATGATTCAGATACTAGAGCTGGAGAATCTGTGGTGCAATATTTCAAAGAGAATTTGCCAGAAGGGAAGGAGTGGTACTTTGATTATGGAACAGAAGGACTCGACCAATATTATGGAACCTTACAAAGTGAAGTCGATGGAATATTAGAAGCAAAGCAGGGCGAAAAAAATTGGTTGTCAAAAAAATATGAAGGGCACAATCATAATGAACAATCTTGGAATGAAAGATTATATATTCCGTTTGAGTTTATGTTTGGAGAAAAATAATTTTATCGCAGCATTTTGGGAATTTTATAGCGTTTTTTACTACAATACTACTGTAAAACTAACGCTGCGGTGAAACAGATAAAAGTCTTAAAAACCTTACGTTCCGCCATAATTTTTGTTGTTTTTTACCTAAAGTCGAAAGTCCGGAATGGCTTTCGACTTTTTACTTAAAATTGTATCGTTCGCTGCGCATTCACCATTATAGGTTTAATTTCTTATCAATAATCTTCTCCATTTCTTGCTGCACTTTCAAAGCTGCTCCCCGAGCTTTTTGAGCGAAATCTTCACCATCACCAGCGTAAATAATTCCTCTTGAAGAATTCACTAACAAGCCACATTGATCTGTCCAACCATTTTCAGAAACGGCTGCCAAATCTCCACCTTGTGCTCCAATTCCTGGAACTAATAAGAAATTATCTGGAGCAATTGCCCTGATTTCTTTGAACTTTTCAGGATGTGTTGCCCCGACTACAAACATCAAGTTTTCATCCGTTCCCCAAGTTTGAGCCGTTCTCAAAACCTTTTCGTAAAGCGGCTGATTACTTTCACCTTGAAGTGTTTGTTGAAAATCTTGGCTACCTTTATTAGAGGTCAAACCTAATAAAATGACCCATCTATCTTCGAATTCCAAGAATGGTTTTACCGAATCTTCACCCATATATGGAGCGACGGTAATGGAATCGAAATCCATTTTTTCAAAAAATGCACGAGCGTAAAGTGAGGATGTATTTCCAATATCACCTCGTTTTGCATCTGCAATCGTAAAGTGTGTTAGTGGAATATAGTTGATTGTTTTTTCTAGTGATTTCCAACCTTTGCTTCCTTGTGCTTCGTAGAAAGCGATGTTCGGTTTGTAAGCTACACAAAGATCATGTGTGGCATCGATAATGCGACAATTAAATTCATAAATTGGATCGTCAGCTTTTAATAAATGCTTCGGAATTCGTTGAATATCAGTGTCTAAACCTACACACAGGTAGGATTTTTTTTCAACTATTTGTTGGTAGAGTTCTTCTTTTGTCATTCGTTTTGATAGATATTATACTCTAAAAAAGACCGTCATTCCGATGCTGAAGTTGATTCAGTGTCGGAATGACGGAAGTTTCTTATTTTAAATCTGTATTTTCTAAGAAGGCATTTCCACCCCATTAATCGCTTCTACACTTAGAATTTCTGGAACTTGAGCCATAACGACTTGCTCTATTCCTGCCTTCATCGTCATGACACTCATAAAGCAATTTTCGCAATTACCGAGCCACTTGATCCTCAAACACATATTATCCGTCACGTTTACGACTTCAACATCCCCACCATCAACAGCCAAGTGCGGGCGTATCGAGTCCAAAGCTTTCTCAATACGTTCCTTTAATTGATTATCCATATTTCTTTAACTATAAATTATGAACCATAAATTATTTATTGTTCATAACAAATTTTTTAATATTAATTATCTGAAATAACTACATTTTCACGTCAACACGCATTGTCGCATCAGAAAATTCATTTCTAACCATGATTTGACGCAAAGCGTTTTTGGCAACATTCATAAAAGCATCTCTTCCAATCGGTTCATCGCTTAATACCGCAGGTCGACCATTATCACCAGCTTCTCGGATAGATTGAACAATCGGAACTTGACCTAAAAGCATAGAATTACTTGCTTTTGCCAATTTTTTTCCGCCACCTTGACCGAAAAGGTAATACTTATTATTTGGTAATTCTGCAGGTGTGAACCATGACATATTTTCTACGACACCCAAAATCGGAACATTTACCGAAGGCAACAAGAACATATTCATTCCTTTTATAGCATCCGCCAGTGCAACTTCTTGTGGCGTGGTCACCATAATCACACCTGTAACGGGGACAGTTTGAACTAATGTCAACTGAACATCACCAGTTCCTGGGGGCAAATCTACAATCATATAATCTAATGGTTCCCAAAGACAATCATTAAAAAACTGACGAATTACACCAGCTAATCTTGGCCCACGCAAAACTACTGCCTGTTCTGGTTCAATAATAAAACCCATCGACATTACTTGCATCCCTTCATATTCCAGAGGAACTATTTTCGCCTGTCCGTAAACGTCTTTTACGATTGGTCGTTTGCCTTGTAAACCTAACATCGTAGGAATCGAAGGACCATATAAATCAGCGTCAATCAAACCAACTTTTGCTCCTAAAGCTTTCAAACCCAAAGCTAAATTCACAGCAACAGTAGATTTTCCAACCCCTCCTTTACCAGATGCAACGGCAATAATATTTTTGACGTGTGGCAAAGTGCTATTTGTTAACTGTTGTGAATTTTCTTTTAATGCATTATGAACGTGAACATTTGCTTCTGGATAAGCATACGTCACGGCTTCCATACAAGCAAAATTCAATTCTGATTTATTTGGAGCAGAAAGTGAAGGCAATGCTAAGGTAAAAGAAATACTTGTCCCATCTATTTTTAGGTTTTCAACCATATTCATAGTCACAATATCCTGTCCTGTTTGAGGATCTTTTACACGACTTAACGCTTCAACGATTTTAGTTTTTTCAATTTTCATTTGGTATGCTTATTTCAATTTTCTTACAAAGGTACAAAGTCTATTAACAATTAAAAAGGATTCTGGTTGCTTGTTTATGGTTATAAATGGTTTAGTAAACTTTTAAAGTTTACTAAACCCAACCCTAAAAAACTTAAAAATAAAGTCGTTAATTTGTGATGTGTTTGACACGTTGAGAATAACCATGAAACCATGAAACAATCGAATCTTCATTTAGTAGCTTTTAATGTTCCTTTTCCGGCCAATTATGGCGGTGTGATTGATGTTTTTTATAAGATGAAAGCACTGAAAGAACTTGGTGTGAATGTACATTTGCATTGTTTTCAGTATGGAAGAGAAGAAGCGGACGAATTATTAGCCGTTTGTGAGATGGTTTATTATTATGAACGAAATACTTCTGTTTTTCAGCATTTTTCGGGGTTGCCTTATATTGTGAAATCTCGTATTAATAATGCGTTATTAGATAATTTATTGAAAAATGATTTTCCAATAATTTTTGAAGGTTTGCATTGTTGCGGAATATTGAATCATCCGAAATTGATGAAACGAGTAAGAATGGCTCGAATGCATAACGTGGAATGGCAATATTATGAACATTTGGCGAAGCAAGAAAAACACCTTTTGAAACGATTATTTTTTAAAATTGAAAGTATAAAGTTAAAGCGATTTGAAAAGATAATTCACTCTGCGGATGTTCTACTTCCAATTTCTCCAAACGATACGTTTTATTATGAAACGCATTTTCCGAATACAGAAAGGATTTATGTTCCCGCTTTTCATCCAAATGAAGTGATTACTTCTAAAATTGGAAAAGGGGATTATGCATTGTTTCATGGAGATTTGAGTGTAAAAGACAATGAAGATGCGGCAATTTATCTGATTAATAGCGTTTTTAATGATTTAGACATTCCATTAGTGATTGCAGGTTTAAATCCGTCTGAACGATTATTGGCGAAAGCCAGTGAAAAAGTAAAAATCAGAGCGAACCTAACGCATAAAGCAATGAATGAATTAATTCAAAATGCTCACGTGAATGTTTTGGTTTCTTTTCACTCGGCAGGAATGAAATTGAAATTATTAAACGCCTTATTTAAAGGTCGTTTTTGTGTGGTGAATGAATATTTGGTGGACGGAACAGGAATGGACGAATATTGTTCTGTTGGAAAAGATGCGAAAATATTGAAGCGTCTCCTGACAAAAGCTTTCACGGACACGTTCACCGCAAAGGATATTGCTGAAAGGCAAAAACTAATCAACGGCGATTTATCGAATGAAAAAAGTGCCCGATTAATTATGAATTATAAACCATAGATTATTTTTCGATTTAATGTGAAAATCCAATGCATTCTTAATTTATTTTCACTCAAACTCGCAAAATATGAAAACGTTAAAATAAAAAATCAGAACAAATCGTTTTTGAATCATATCAGTTACTCAACCGATATTTTTTTATGTAGTTTTGTGGTTGATTACTGTGCTTAATACGAGTTTCTAGTCTTGAAAATTATTATAAATTACTATAAATTATTTTGAAAAATTATCAACCTATTAAAAAAATGCGAAGCATTTTCGCTTAAATAAAAACTTGCACAATATGAGTAGTTCGTAGTTTTTAGTTGATTGTGAGTAAGCGAGATAATATATTTAAAATATATTACGATAACTTATCGATTTCGATTTAAATGCTACCAACTTTTCATATTAACAGGCAAATCACTAATCACGATTTCATTATGAAGAATTGGTTACAAAAACTTTTTTTACTGACGTCTGCATTATTTTTCATCAATTTTGTCGCAGTCGGACAAACGTGCGATACACTTTCGAACTTTAGCGGAAATTATTCACCAGCAATCATTCCTGTACCTGCTCCAGGTTGGGGATATGTCGCGGGGCATAATGTTTATCAAGATCTTGCAAAAGCAGAATCTTATACGAATACTGGTATAAATACTCATGTTCAAGGTATGATTATGTCATTTGGTTATGCGTTTACGGTGAATCCTTTGGCTACGATTACGGCTACCGTTTGGGATGGAACTGGTGGAATACCAGGAGCTGTCGTTGAACAAAAAGATGTTTTGATTCAAGACCTTATGTTATCAATAAGTACGCTTCAAAGTTATTATGTAGCGTTTGATGCACCTGTCGCATTACTCGGAAATGACTTTTTTGTAGGTTTTACAATGACAACAGGAACGGATACGGTGGCGATGGTAACAAGTACACCAGGTAACCTTTTTCCAGGGACAGGAACGGCTTGGGAACAAAAAGTAAGTGGAAGTTGGTTTAATTATAACGATGCATCAAGTTGGGGATTTGATGCAACGCATGCGATATTTCCAGTTTTAGTTACACCAACAACGGCAAGTTTTACCCCTTCAAATGCAACGGCCTGCGAAAATGTAAATATTACTTTTGATGGAACAAACTCTGATAATGCGATAACTTACGAATGGATAATGCCAGGGGCAACCCCTTCGGTTTCAATAATGCCGAATCCTACGGTAACTTATAGTACGGCGGGAACTTATGATGTGACTTTAATCGTAACAAATGGCTGTATAGTTGATACTTTGATACAAAGTAGTGCGGTGGAAATTGTAAATTATTGTCCTCCAAGTTGTGATTTGGTAACGACAATAAGTGCTTCTAATCCAAGTTGTTTTGGTGGAAATGATGCTTTAGCAACGACTCAAACTTCTGGTGGTGTAGCACCCTATGTTTTCGCTTGGAGTTCTGGTTCTACTACAGATACGGCGTTTACTTTAACCACTGGTAGCTATAACGTTACCGTCACAGATGCAAATGGATGTTTTGTAATTGCGTCTTTCTTCGTTGGAAATGCATCACAATTAATGGCAACCGGTGCGACAACGGCTCCGACATCTTGTAACGGAACAGATGGAACTGCGACAGCAGTAGCAAATGGTGGAGATTCTAATTATACTTATGCTTGGAATACAACGCCGGTACAAACTACTGTAACAGCGACCGGACTAAGTCAAGGAAACTATGCTTGCACGGTGACTGATGGTAATGGTTGTACGACCGTAATCGGAGTAAGTATGAGCGATGGTTGTGGGGGATGTGCGTTGGTTTTTAATCCTATCGTTACTAATCCAAGTTGTAGTTTGCAAAATGGTTCGATTGATCCAAGTGTAACGGGACAAAATGGAACGCTAACTTATAGTTGGAGTAATGGAGCGACAACGCCTTTCATTAGTGGCTTGGCCGATGGCACTTATAGCGTAATCGTAACGGACGCGTCAAGTTGTACAGATAGTGCAACCTTTGTTTTGGTTCAGTCTGGAACAGTCGTTGTGACGATGAATCCGACAGATAATTTCTGTTCTGCGATGGGTGCTTCTATTAATACTTCAATTGCGGGTGGAGCTACACCTTATACATATACTTGGAGTAATGGAGATACGACGAATTCTATTTCTGGTTTAATATCTGGAACTTATAGTGTGACCGTGGCAGATGCAAATGGTTGTACCACGAATTCAAGCATTTCCGTAACCAGTATTGCAAACGGACCTTCTGTGATCACGACTCAAACTAATGTAACTTGTTTTGGTGCAGATGACGGAATTGTAAATATGACGATTACTGGTGGAAACCTACCTTACGCAGTATTTTGGTCACCGTTGAATATTTCTGCTCAAAACTTAAATGGTCTTGAAGCTGGAACTTATACCGCAGTTGTAGCGGATCAAGCAGGATGTTTGGCAACGACAACTGTTGTGATTTCTCAGCCTGATTCTATTACTTTAGTCGGAACAGCAACACCGACAATCGGTTCTGATGGTACAGCAATTGTGAATCCAGCAGGAGGAACACCTCCTTATACGTACACCTGGAATAATGGTGGAACGACACAGTCAGTTGACAATTTAGTAATTGGAACTTATATAGTAACGGTTACGGATGCAAATAACTGTTTGAGCACCACAAGCGTTGTCGTTCAAGACTTTACGTCTAATACGAACAATATTGAATCATTGACAACCTTTGAAGTATTCCCGAATCCAACGAATGGAGAATTTGCAATTCGGTTAGATTTCGATGAAACGACGAATGTTCAAATCAAAGTATTCAATATGATTGGTCAGCCAATTATTGAAATGAACGAAACGGATAATACATTGAATTTACCAATCAACTTGATACAACACCCAGCAGGAATGTACTTGATTATGGTACAAACGGAAACTGGTCGTGCGGTTAAGCGAGTTATGATTTCAAAATAGATTTGTGATTGCTTTTGCAAACATTTTAGATAATGGATTGTTAAAAACAGGAAAGCAACTGACAAAAAATAACCAAACGTGAGTTTTGCAATTTAGCGAAACTCACGTTTTTTGTTTTACCTTTGTGACAAATTAGTGGCGTGTAAAATGCACAATGTAGTATAACAAATTGGTGAAATAATTAAAAAATGCTTTACGCTTCATATTTATGTTTGAAACCCATAAGGTTTTCAAGATCTTATAGGTTTGTATTCACGCATTTAATGCACTATTTAAAATTTAAACTTATGAGAATAACTTACACAATTCTACTTGCGGCTTGCTTGATGCTCATCGCCTGTCAAAATGAAACAGCAGAAACGGCTCCGCAGCAGCAAGAAAGTCAAGAAATTCCGGATGTTATATTAGCTGCTTACGATGCTTCTACTGAATTTCCAGATGCGAAATTAAATGATTTTACTTACGTAGATGGAAAATTTGCGTATGCTTATGATTCTGACACATACGAATTGGGACAACAAACGGTAGATGCAGACACAAAAATGTGTGCGAACTCTGGAAAAGGTCAACACATTCATTTTATCTTAGATGATGCCCCTTATAAAGCATTTTATACCGCAGAATTTGAGAATAAAATGGAAGATGGCGAATATAATTTATTATCTTTTCTTTCTCGTTCTTACCACGAAAGTATCAAAAACGGTGCTGCTCATTTAGCAAAAAAAGTAACTTTTGAAGGTGGGAAATTAACAGCTTCTGAAAATATAGAAGATGCAATGTTATTCTACAGCCGTCCAAAAGGAACGTACACTGGTGATGATGCGAAAAAAGTAATGTTGGACTTTTTTATTGTCAATACAGAACTAAGTGAAGTAGGAAACCAAGTAAAAGTAACGGTAAACGGTGAAGAATTCGCAATGATTTCAGAATGGAAACCTTACTTTTTAGAGAATTTACCAATGGGAAAAAATACGGTAACGTTGGAATTAGTAGATGCAGATGGCAAAACTGTCGATGCTCCTTTGAATCCGGTTACTCGTGAATTTGACTTGATGAAAGCAGCTCCAGTAGAGTAGTTACGAGTTAAAGATTTGACCGTTTTTACGTAATTTTAATAAAAAGTCGCTAAGTTTCAACAAAGAAATTTAGCGACTTTTTTTGTTTTGTAAACGTTTAAAAATACTAAGAAATTTGTGGTGAAATTTTTAAATCAGAGCGACACATCAGAATAATAAAACCCGTAACTCGACACCCAAAAACCCGTTAAACCAATTCCAAAACACTCACACCGCCACCTTTTTTCGTCACTCGAATTTGTGTCGTAATTTTTTCTTTCAAAGCAGGAACGTGAGAAATAATTCCAATTATTTTACCCGAATTATTCAGGTTTTCAAGCGTAATAATTGCATCTTCTAATGTTTTTTCATCTAATGTTCCAAAACCTTCATCAATGAATAGGGATTCGATATTTGTATTTTGACCGGCTAAATCCGATAAACCTAACGCCAACGCTAAACTTACCAAGAAACTTTCTCCACCGGAAAGCGTGGACATCGGACGTTTTGTATCTGCTTGAAACGTATCGACAATTAATAATTCTAAATCTTTCTCTCTATCTTTTTCAATAAAATAGCGAGGATTCAAATTGCTTAAATGTTGATTCGCTAAAGCGACTAACTGTTTTAAAGTTAGGCTTTGAGCAAAAATCCTAAATTTCTTTCCATCCGCTTGACCAATTAATTGATTTAAATCCGACCAACGTTTTGCTTCCGTTTCTTGTATGACAATAACTTCTAATTGTGAAGTTGCTTTCGCTTTATTAACTTCATTATTTTTGAGAATTGTTTGAATCGTTCCTAAGCGTTGTTGTAATTCATTTTGTTGTAGTTTAATCGTCTGATTTTCAGTAATTAAGATGGCTTTACCTTTATTGGTTAACTGCTTTTCTTGTGCGGTCTTTAGTGTCCTCGCATTATCTTTTTGTGATTGTTGTGTGGTTAAAGATAATTCGTGAAGTTGTTGTTTTTCGATTTCGATTTCTTGTTTCTTCGTGTCCGAAAGCAAAGCATTTTTTACCGCTTCAAAAGTCGAAAAACCTTTTGTTAAAATCGCTTTTTGTAAATTTTTGCTTTCTGAACTTAACGCATCTTCAAGCGTTTTTTGTTGATTCGTTTTATCTGAAATTGACGTTCTTAAATTAGAGACTTCAATCGTTAATTGATTTTTTTCTCCTTCTGATTGTTGAACAAGTTGTTCATTATCAATAAGTTGCTTTTTGAGCTGTTGCTGTTCTTGCTTTGGATTTTTTGTACCAAATAAATCGTGACGATTTGCTTTTAAATCTTCTAAAACCTCAATTTCTATTTTGATTTCAATCGTCAATGCTTCAATTTCAGTTTGCTTTGTTTTCGTTTGTGAAGAAAGCGTATTTACAGAATATTGTTCAATCTCAATTTGATTTTTCGCTTTTTCTAAAGCTAATTTTTGATTTTGGAAATTTTCTGAACGCTTTTTTAGGGTGACGGCGACTTTCGGCATTTCAAAAGTCAAATGATATTTTGCCAAAACTTCATTTAATGTTTTCACAGAAGCATCCCGTTCGATACTATTTTTTTGTTGAGTAAGCTCTTGTTCCTCAATGATTTGTGAAGTATTATTTAATTCTGTTTTTAATACTTTCAAGTCATTTTTAATATTTGATAATGCTGTTGATTTCTTAATAATCTTATCATTCAATTGACGTAATTTCGTCAAAATTGATTGTTGATTTTTTAAAGTATCATCAATACTTTTTAGTTTACTTTCTAAACCCAAAATATCCGAACTTCGATATAATTTCTGGTTTTCGACAGAAACTGATTCTAAAATTGTTTCAAAGCGTTGTATTTTTTCTTCGAAACGCTGGATTTGTGCTTCCTGAAATTTTTTGTTTTTTACCGCATTTTCAATATTCACTTCACATTTCGATAAAGCCATTTGAAATTGTTGCAAAACACTGTCCGCTTCCTCTTTTTCCCGTTTTGCTTTAGAAATATCATGATGAAAATCCAAGTCATGCTTCGTTGAAAAACATAATGGGCAAGGTTCCCCTTTTTGCAAATGTGTTCGATCCGATTCGTAATTTTTAATCTTCTGCTCTAAATCGTAAATTTTGCTTTTATCCGCTGACGTTTCCTTCGCCAGTTCAATATCCTTTGTTAGTACTTTCGCTTTTAAATTACCATTTTTTAAATCAATTTCTGTTTCCGAAAATTGATTTTTTAACTTGCTAAGTTCTTGATTATCAGATTTAAAAATGCTTGTATGATTAATAAAATCCTTTAAATTATTACTTTCTTTTTGTGCGGAATGATTATTAATTTCAATATTTTCAATTGCCGAATCCCGACTCTCCGTATTTGGATGAATGTGTTTAAAATCGGCAATTAGATTCGTTTGTTCCGTAGCTGTTTGTACTAATTTATCCTTAGTCGAAACCTGTTTTTGACGAATATTTTCGGCGATTCCGTTTTGTTTATTAATAATATTTGAACTCGAATCAATTGCCTTTTGATGCGTTTCAGAAGCCGCTAGTTTTAATTCAACCACCGTCAATTCTTCCGAAATATTTCCATCAATTTCTCGCTCGCTCAACCATTCATTCGCCTTTTTGAAACGAGATTGCCAATCTTCCAAATTCACTTTGGTTTTCGTCAATTTTGATTGCAATTTTTCCAAAGAATATTTTTCCTCATTTAACTTTTTCTGACCTTTTATAATTGGTAATATTTTGTTTTCAATATCTTTATCCAATAAAATAACTTGTTCAAATAAAGTCATTTTATCATTTTCTATTGCTTTTAAACCCTCAAAACGTTTTTTTGCTTCCGCAGCTTTTTCTGTTTTTTGGATTAAAGTGATTTCAATTTTTTCTAATTTATTTTTATTAATAATAAGTTGATTACCAATAGATTGTAACTGCGAATTTAAATCATCTATTTTACTCAAGGGTACTTTGAACGCGACTGCTTTCTGATGAATTGCTAATAAATCGAATGATTCTTTTTTACTTTCTTGTCGATTTTGAATTTTCGTTAATCGTTCTGTCAAAAGTATTTCCCGATGAACTAACTGTTCTAAATTCTCCAACCAACTTATTTGCTCCGAAATTACTTTAATCGACTTTTCAATCGTTTCAAACTGAAGATTCAAATCCGATTTTTCCGTTTCCAAAGTATCAACTTCCTCTTTTTCTAATAACGCTAAACCACTTAATTGAGCCCTTAAACCACTTAATTTTTCTTGCTCTTCTCGATTCCGTTCAAAAGTTGCTTTCGAGATTTCAGAATAGCGTTCAGTTCCCGTAATTTTCTCTAATAAGTCACTTCGACTGCCCTCATCTGATTTCAAAAACTCCGCAAATTCACCTTGTGCCAACATCACAGAACGCTTAAATTGTCCATAATCTAAACCGATAATTTCTACGATTTTTGGCAAGACGTGTGTTTTTATTGACCGACAAAGTATGGTTTCATCTGGCAAACTTGCAATTTCAAAATCAGCTTTTAATAAATTTCCATCTGATTTTTTCCTCGCTCGTCGTTGACTCCATTTCGCTCGATATTGTTTTCCTTTTACTTCAAATTCTACTTCCGCCATACTCTCCGCTGTTCCGTGCGTCATCACATTGTTCGTATGACCGCGAGCAGTTTCACCATATAACGCCAACGTAATGGCGTCCAAAATCGTCGTTTTTCCGGCTCCGGTATCGCCTACAATCGCAAATAAACCTTGTGATGTAATCCGCTCATCTTGAAAATCAATGACTTGCGGTTCTTTATCCGCTCGAAGCGAATTAATATTTTTTATGCTGATTTTAAGTATTTTCATTGTAGCTTATTTGACTTTTCATGCCAATCTTAATCAGAGTTGTCAGCTTTTTAAAACCTGACAACTCTTTAAGGATAAATGATTATTATTGATTTAGATAAATGAATGCTCAACTGTAAAGAAATCAAGTACTATCTTTTCTCTTTTAGAAGAGGGCTAGGAAAAGGTAAACTTAGTCAATATCCCGTTCCTCCATCCAATTTACCAATTCCTTAAAAGTATTCGTCAAAGTATCCGTTTCCGCTTCATCATAACCTTCTGCCTCGCATTTCTTTCCAAAAACTTCCAACTCACTCATTTCTTTTAAGTCGTCCATCAGTTCAATCTTTTCTGTCTCTTTTAATATTGTCGCTTCCAATCGACATTTTAAAATTTCTACATCTTTATCGGCCACAATTGCCTTTAATTCATCATTCAAGTTTGGGATTCCTTTGTCTGTTTTTACGACAACTTCTATCCAACCTGTCAATAAATTAGCATCCGTCTCGATTGCTGCCAAAGCTTCGGTAACTTCTTGATATGTTCCTGTAACACGAATTAAGCGACGATAAATAGGGACATGAAGGATTGTCTTTTCAAAATTTCGACCTTTAAAGTCCAAAAGTGTAACAGACTTTTTGGTTTGTTCCGTGAAATTTAGTGGAATCAATGTTCCCGAATAGCGAATATGTGGAAACTCCCCAATAGGCTGTGTTCTATGAATATGCCCGAGAGCGATATAATCGAAAATTTTAGGAAAATCATCCGGGTTAATATTCTCCAAACTCCCAATATAAATTCTACTTATCTTTTCATCATCTTTTACTTTTTTCAAAACGGATAAATGACCGGTTGCCAAAATTGGAACGCCAAAAGCCTCATAATGTGCCATTGCATCCGCAATTTGGTGATAATGATTTTTAATTCCAGTACGAATTCGTTCTTCTCTATCTTCAAATAACTCCCCGGCAACAGATTTCCGAATATCCGAATCTCGCAAAAAAGGAACAGCTGCAATCACGGCCTTCAAGCTTCCTTTTTTGTCCAATAATTCTATAATTTCGTCTTCCAATCTATCCGTTGTGTTTCCTAAAACGTGAATATTTTTAGTTTTTAATAATTCACGAGGAGCGTTCAGCATGGAAGGAGAGTCATGGTTTCCACCGATGATAACCGTATGCTGACAAGCTGTTTTTTCTAATTGTGTTAAGAAATTATAATACAATTTCCGTGAATGATTCGGTGGATTCATGGTGTCAAAAATATCACCAGCGATGATTAAAACATCAACTTTTTCCCGTTCAATCGTTTCGAGCAACCAATCTAAAGCTTGCTTATTTTCTTGAAGTCGGCTATTGTTTAAGAACTTTTGTCCTAAATGCCAGTCAGAAGTGTGTAGTATTTTCATATTTATAATTCAAGTTGAGTATGATGGATTATTTTTTGCATTTTAGATTTAAACTTTTAATTTTGGGAATGCAGGTTTAGCAGATTTCGTATCGTTCTATTTCTTAATTATTAATGAAGAATCTGTAAAATTCGTGTGTGCTATATTTTATAGGAACACACGGATTTTTGGCGAAATGATTAAGTTTCCAAAAATACACCTTTTATGCCCTTTTTGATAGTAATTTTAAATTTAAACCTAAATGAAAAAAAATGGAATTCAAAAGATAGAAATCAAAAATCTTTATTTAGAGCG
>Ga0209712_10002225_pt1 | contig 16139 bp, 11 predicted proteins | sample ArcOceMetagenome_FD_187443 | JGI IMG/M metagenome (GOLD analysis project Ga0209712, IMG submission 187443) | Marine eukaryotic phytoplankton communities from Arctic Ocean - Arctic Ocean - Greenland ARC118M Metagenome (SPAdes) (version 2) | ecosystem: Environmental > Aquatic > Marine > Oceanic...
ATATCAAAAACTATTTGAGGCCGGAACAGTAAGAATGAACCGGGAGGCAAAGCTTTCAGCGATTTTTATTAATCTCTTTAGTGATGAACCAATATTACAACTGCCGTATAGACTCCTAACTCATTTAATAGAAATTGATGAAATGTTTACAACATGGCGCTATCAGCATTCAATCATGGCCCATAGACTTCTTGGAACGAAAATTGGAACTGGTGGATCAAGTGGGCATGAGTACCTTAAAAAAGCTGCTGATAATAACAGGGTATTCATAGATCTTTTTGACCTTGCTACTTTTTTAATTCCAGAAGGAATAACTCCTGTGCTTCCAAAGGAGATAAAACGAGACTTAGGTTTTGTTTTTGAGGTTTAATTAAATGTATCAAAAGTATTACTCTGAATTTTTAAAGCACCACTGTGATAAAGTTCACTTAGCTGCTCATAGCCATCACTTTTGGCCAGATATAACAAAAGAAGCCGTTCTTGAATCATGGAATAATTCAGCCAAGCTATCTGATGATAAATGGAATCATATTTTTACTAATGTGGTTACAAAGACACAAAGTTTAATAAGTAAAATATTAAATTTTTCAAGACCTGCGGACATAGCATTTGCTCCAAACGCCCATGAATTAGTTTATAGATTGTTAAGCTGTTTTATGGAAATGGAAGAGTGTAATGTTTTAACGACAACAAGTGAATTTCACTCTTTTGATCGCCAAGCAAATAGATGTTCAGAACTAAAAGACTTTAATTTAGTAAAAATAGATAATGAACAAGAAGATTTTGAAAAACATTTTTTAAACTCTATAAATAATAAAACGACAATAATCTATATAAGCCATGTTTTTTTTAATTCTGGAAAAATGATATCGACTGAGTTTATAAAGAAAATAATTCAAACAAAATCAAAAGATACTGTTTTATGTATAGATGGCTATCATTCTTTTTGTGCTATTCCACTAGACTTATCATCTATTGAAAATGATATCTTCTATCTCAGTGGTGGTTATAAATATGCTCAAGCGGGAGAAGGCTGCTGTTTTATGACTTTACCTAAAGACTGTAAATTAAGACCCATAAATACGGGCTGGTTTGCTAGCTTTGAAACACTTGAGAGTTCTAAAGGTAGTGTTGAATATTCTGATAGTGGTTTTAGGTTCTGGGGCTCAACACAAGATTTAACACCCCTCTACAGGTTTAATTCAGTATGGGAGCAGTACTTTGAACTAGGTATCGACATAGAACAAATTCACGCTTATATTCAATTAATTCAAACTCATTTTTTAAAATCAATTGATAATAATGATCATTTTTTAAATACTGACTTATCCGAACAAGGACACTTCTTAACGGCTCAATTACCATCTTCAGATCTTACGAAGCAGTGCCATGCAGAACTTACAAGTCATGGAATCTTAACTGATTTTAGAGAGAATCGCTTACGGTTTGGTTTTGGAATGTATCTTGTTCAAGATGATATAGATAGATTTTGTAAGCAGATAAAGATCACATTAAATAAATTTAATTCACAAACTTAATAAATTTACTAAAGTATTTTTATATTATTCCGATAAATATAATTGAATGAAAACAGTTGTATAAAGGCAATATAATGGGAATTAAGTTTAGCTCAGTAGTATTTTTAATTTTAGCAATTTTTATTGTTAAAATTTCATTAGAAAATTTTGGCGAAGTGAAAGCTGGTGAAAGTAGAAAGACTGAAGTAAAAGAAGTAAAAATTAACCATGGTAATGTTAAGTTATCTCAAAAGTAAATCTCTACTAAGCTGCGTATACCTAGCACCTCTTATTTCATAGTTTTTAAATTGATCAAATGAGGGAAAGGCCGGAGAAAATAACAAAATTCCCTTTAAATTATTAGAACATACATAATCAAAAATATGCTCTAAGCTTTCAAAACAGATCACATCATATTCTTTTAACTCTTTTTTTATCACATCTCTAGCTTCACCAAAGGCTAGAATTTTCTTAATGTTCTTACCCCCTAGTGAATTTTGTAATGTAATATCACCAGATCTAAGTTGCCCGCCTAAAATTAAATATAAGTCCTCTGAACTATAGAATGAATTTACAGCAGCAACTGTGGCCGCATCATTTGTGCTCTTGCCGTCATTGTAAATACTAAGGCCTTGGTATTCCCCTATATATTCTAGTCGAAGAGAAACGCCTTTAAAGTCATCAATAAATGATTGAAAGGTAGTATCTAAACCTGGAAGATTTAATAATCTACAGACTTCATAAGCACAGAAAAAGTTATACTTATTATGCTCACCTATAATTTTTGATTTTGTAAAATCAAAATTCGTTAGGGGTTTAATCTCAATAACTTCTGCATCAGTTTGAACCTCTAGTCCACAAATCGCATAATCAGAAGAGTTTTGATTCTTTAAAATATTTAGTTTTGCATTCTTATAGTCTTCAATTGAATCATATCTTTCCATATGACTTTTAGTGATATTAATTATGATCGAAATAAATGGATGAAAAGTGTCAATACTCTCCAATTGAAAACTAGATAGTTCAACTACTACATAGTCATAAGATTCATCACTTAAGAGGATCTCTGTATAGGGAACACCAATATTCCCACAAGCAAATACTCTCTTACCAAAACTTTCAAGAGCTTCTTTTATCATAGTTGTTGTTGTCGTTTTTCCATTAGTTCCAGTAATACCAATAACAGGAATATCCGAATATCTGTATGCAAATTCGATTTCAGAGATAACTGATACTCCACTCTCAAGAGCGAGTTTCAATTCTTCTACAAATCTTGGAATACCGGGACTAAGAACAATTAGATCCATCTGTGCAAGAAGATCTAGAGCTTCACTTTGATTATAACAGTGGTCTAAGTGTCCTTTCACCAATTCATAGCACTCCCATGAGGTTGGGTCACCTTGGTTTATAACAAATACTTCATCTGTAGGTTTTTTGGATAAAAACTTGAATACAGACTGCCCACTACGGGCCATACCAAATATAGCTATCTTCATTGTTTAAGTATATACTCCCCCTATGAACTATGAAAAGAGATTCTGCGAAATTCGTGATTTTTTAATAAAACATGAGTACCTGCATGAGCTTGAAATGCTCGATAGGTTTGAATCTAAAATAATTGAGCCCTATAACTCATGGTTTGATGAAGTTAATAAATTATCTGATGAACAACTAATTCAATTTGAATCTAATAAAGATACAAACCATATTAATGATGAACGCCTTATTCAATTTATAAATATAGTGAAAGATCTAATTAAAATACCAGTTATTAAGACTGAAGAATTTAAACTAGAACAAGTTTATAAAAGAAAGATGAATGCTAAAAAAATTCATGAGATTCAAACACTAAAGTCTTTTGTAGATCAAAATGTTTCTGTAAATTCGTTTATCGATGTTGGAAGTGGTGCAGGGCATTTATCACAAGCTTTAGTTTCTGATAATGATAAAACGAGTATATGTATTGATATGAGTTCAGACTTTCAGAAAATTGGAATTGAAAAAATAAATCGTTGGCTTCCAAGTTTAAAAGATAAAATAACCTTTAAGCAATTAGAGATTAAAGAAAACACTAAGAATCAATTTGATCAGGAATCTATGATTTTAGGTCTCCACAGCTGTGGTCCTCTTTCTACATATCTTATACAATCAATTCCAGAATATATTTTAAACTTTGGTTGCTGTTATCATAAATTAGTAGATGAATATAACATAAGTACTTTGGCAAAAGAAAAACCCATTTTTTTTACAAACCATGCCTTAACTATGGCGGCAAAAGGATCTGGCCTATATTCAAGTAATGAATTAGAGCAGAAGTTTAAAGTCAAAAGGTTTAGGTACACTCTTCATTTTCTTTGCCTAGAAAAATTTAGTATTCCATTTGCAACTCTAGGAAATGCAACAAAATCAGACTATGAAGGAAAGTTTTCTGATTACGCTATAAAGTATCTACCACAAGTAAAGGTATTATCTACTGAAGAATTAGATACATACTATGATTCAAACTCAGAGAAAATTGATAAAATAATAAGGGCCGGATCAATTAGATCGCAACTAGCCCGACTAATTGAAATTTATTTATTATTAGATAGATGCATATATTTAAGGGAAAAGAGTATTAATGCGAATATGTTCGAGTTATTTGATAAAAATATAAGTCCAAGAAATATAGCAATTTTTTCTAGTGGAAAAATAGTTTAATAATCTAGTCCATATATTTCAAGCCCTACTGAGCTATTAAGATTTAATTCTAAAAAACTAAAATAAGTTTTGTTATTAAGAGAATTTCTAATAGATATTTGTCCAATACCTAAAGGACATAAATAATCTTCAAAGACTACTTTAGTATCATTTTCAAAATCCAAAATTTTTGTAGAATCTTCACTACATAAAAAGAAAACGCCAGGTTTTAATTGTTCACCTTGTACATCATTTGTTTCAATAGATTTAAAAAAGATTTTACCATCATTTGTAACTTCTACAATTCTACTTTTTGCAACATCTCCATTTGAATCATCTTCTTTAGAGTAAAGCACCACTTTATTAGAATTAGAGTAAACAAGTAGTAAGTCATTTAAAGAGTCTTCGATTAAACCATAATCAGAAAGATTTACTTGAACTCCATTACTAAATCTTACATATGTAGGATCTCCTGAATTATCACATCTATAAACAACACTTGATGGACTTTCATGTAGATATTCATATTCTGATGTACAACTAATGCTACTAAAGAGGTTAGGATAAGTTCTCTCTAGAACACCATCTGTGTATATATTAAGGTCATTAGAATTCTTGGCAAGGAATTTAGCTTCATCGTTAAAGTTTTCAACTTCACTAAATGATGTTGCAAAAGATGTAAATGCTGATGTTCCATCAAACTTAAAAAGTATGTTACTAGTAGTATCAGTTAGATACCACTTGTTATTTAAAAATTCATACTCAAAATCACCGGGATCCCCCGCGGGATTAATTAAATCCCAGTTATTTTTAGCTGTGAACATATATGCTTTTGTATCTCCACTGAAAACTTTAATAGCAATTAATTTTCCTTGATCAATTCTAGGGGGAAAAGCAATATAATTTATAACTGTATCTCTGACAGGAACATTATCATTTACTATATAAAAAAGCCCCGTAATGTTACCACCAGCATGGCCTGTGAAAATAACTTCAGAGTTAAATGTCATAAAATCATCTGCATCTTTTATATCAAGGTTATTAGTGTCTTTCAAATGTTCTACCGTTGACCTTGAACCTATATTATAAACCCAAAGACTTGAATCATTTAGTGCGGGATCTTCCATTTTAACGGCCGTATAATAAATATAACCATTATCAATTAATTTGATCTCTAAAGATTTATTTGGGTCACAGGGGTTAGTAAGAGAAGATCCCCCTACCATTCCACAAGCACTTAAAACTGTATAGGCCTTTGTCGCAGGATCAAATTCAACAATATCTGGAAACGCTTTATAACTTACTGTTAAATAATATTTGCCGTTATGCTCAAAAACATCCTCATCTTTAATATGTCCAATTGGTAAAATAGTAACTTCATCATTTCTTGAGTCTATAACCCAAGATTCTTTTAAATTTCCAAAGAAGTTACCAAAGACATAATTGCCTTTAGAAAACATAGGAAATGCAAATGAAGATCCGTTAGCTGTATTGCCAATAATATTACTTTTATATAATGATCCAAAATCTGTTATATTTTGTAAAGATGAATTTGTATTAACGAAAGTATATTTAAAGTAATTTATTTGTGATCGACTAAATAAATATGTTCCTGAAAGAAATAAATCCCGTTCTCCCATAAATATCCAGTTATAAAATTTAGCTTCACCTGTTGCGAGTTTCTCCACGGTTGAAAGAGGTGGAGTAGTTTTAAATAAAGAACTATTAAAACCATCGACTGCTGAAACATAAAGAGAAGTACCATCTGTTGTCATTTCATAAATTTCGTTTGTTGTATTAGGAGGTTGTAAATTAAAATCGTGTGTGACAAAAGTAGAAATTGGATCACCAGAAGTTCCAGCCTCCCCACAAACTAAACCTACTCCGTCATTAGTGTTGATATCGGAATCATCATTAGAATCTCCATTTACATCAAGTTCAATAAAATCAGAAAAACATAAAGAGCTTCCAACAACTGTTAAGTTTGCCACAATATTATTATTAGATCCGTTTTGATCGATAAGTAAACTGAAAGTATTATAATGATATAATGAATTATTTGCCGTGTAATATATATTACCTTGAAATATAACAAATTCATCTACATTACTAGCGATAAGAAATTCGTCGACAGTAGGATCTATACTATATAATTCATTTGAATTATTTTTAGCAATTAGTGATGTTCCGTTTAAAAATATTTTTTTGTTAAAGAAAACACCTGAAAAATCATCCTTATTTGAACCTCTAATGATTAAAGAATCATTTTCATTTGAAGTACTATTCCAATATGATATTATAACAGAGTTTTCAAGACCTGAGATCCTTGTAATTTTTTGGATTGAAGTACCATAATCATTTTTCACTAAAGTTTCATCTGAAGTATTAAATATAATTTCAAGAAGTTTATCCTCCTCTCCAGCAGCGACTGCACTTCCATAAGAATAAATTTCAAGCATATTATCATTACTAACTTGATCTATAACAGCAAGTTCTATATTATTTTCATCATTTTCATTACCATCCATATTTAATACTTTCGTAAAAGTTCCATCAGAACCAGGAGTCAAATCTCCCAAGTAAGTTACTAACTTTGTACTAATATTAATTCTATATAATTCCCTTCCATCAGTTGGATGAATAGAAGTAAACCATATGTAATCCCCATATTTATACAACCCACTAACTTCTCCTGATTCAAATACTCCTGGCATTGAATCAAAAACCACTCCCCAACTTCCAGTTGCATTATCAAAGTAGAAAAGCTCAAGTCCATTAATATGATCACCATTATTTAGTGTAAAATAAAAACCACCTGGTACAATAACCTTTTCATCAATGAGTGCAAGCATATTTTGATTAAAATCTTTAACGAGTCTTAAGGGTGAACTTATACCTAAGTTAGGCCCACTATTTTTTCCAGAAAGTGAGCGAATACTTACATCTTCAAGCTTTTGCTTACAAGCTGAGGTAGAAATTAAAAATAGGACTAATAGTACTTTTCGCATCATAGTTATTTTATTACAGTGTTTGACATTTTCTTAATCGTTCATATAATCAGTTACTTACAATATATAATGGTTAATTATTGATAATAATTTGGGGCTATTAGCCCACCTTTACCTTATCTGCGCCCTCAGCTACATATGATGAATAAGGTGTCTCAACAATCTCAACAGTGCCGTCATCATGTTTAATTCCATGAAGAGTATAAAGAATTAATTTTTCGGCTTTACCTTTAACTTCAACACGTCCCGCTTCACGAACTACATATTGGTCTTTTACTACCTCAGCAAGTTCAGCACTAATTAAACAGTCTGCACCAAAGGCTTTTGTCGAAGCTTCAATACGTGCGGCCATATTTACGTTATCGCCAATAACTGTGTATTCCATTCGCTCACTAGAACCAATAGTTCCTGAAATAACAGAGCCTGTATGAAGTCCCATACCAAATTTTATAACTTCTTTACCTTCTTTAATTCTTTTTTCATTAAAGCCCACAAGACCTTGTCTCATTTCAATACAAGCTTGCATGGCTTTTTGTGGGTCTTCAGGAGTACCACTTGGAGCCCCCCAAACGGCCATAACCGCATCTCCAATAAACTTATCAACAACTCCACCGTGCTTGATAATAATACCAACCATAATTTCAAAGTAACCGTTAAGCATTTCAACAACTTCTTCTGCTGTATGACGTTCTGAAAAGTCTGTAAATCCTCTAATATCAGAGAAGTAAATAACACAATCTTTTCTATGACCTTTCTTTTCAAGTTCAGAGCTTAAAAGAGTGTCAGCAACGTCAGAGCCATGGAATTTAGTCATAACATTTTTAATTTTATCTCTTTCTCTTAATCCTTCTGTCATATTGTCAAAAGCTATTGCTAAGTCACCTACTTCATCGTGTGAAGTAATTTCATTTGTGGCGTAAACATCAAAGTTTCCTGAAGCAATTTCTTCAGTAAGGTTTTTGAGCTTTTCTATGGGGTTCGTTATTGTTGTTGAAAAAAGAAAAACTAAAAAGAAAGAAGCTGAGAGAATAATTCCAAGCCAATATAAGGATTCTTGTTTTGCAATTCGACTTGGTCCAAGAATTAATTCTTTTTGTGTTTCAGAGAAAACGGTAAGACCAAAAGCAGTTTTAGAGAAAGCTCCTTGAATACTAGATCCCTCGATATCATGTAGATTTTCTGTAATTTGACTAATCATGAGTTCAGATTTCTGGGCCTTTTTATAGAGTTCCCAATCTGCAATATTAGAATACTTTTTAATCATTTCACCTTTAGAATGTGCCATTAGATCTCCATTTGGATCTGTTACATAAACATTTCGTGAAACTATTTCAGCAAAGGTTCTTCTAAGCTTCTCTAGCCTAAGTGAAGCCACAGCAATATGCGTGAATGTAGTATCATTCTCCTTAACTAATGGCAGATAAATATTAAAGACGATACCTTCATTAGTATTTTTAACTTCTAAATATTCATATTTCTCTACATCTAACTTTCCACTGAAAACTGATTCGAGAATATCCCGCCTCCATGCAAGAGGCTTATGCCCTGTTTTTAGAAAGTCTTTTTTAATGATTTTAGTTAATGACCTATGTTCACCGTCTACAGATTTTATAATCTCTAATCTCATAAGATCTGTATCATTATTAAACTTTGATTCAAATATGGGACTAAAAGACTCACGTTTTGATTCTATAATCAGATCAGTTCCATATAGTTTTACTTTTTCAATAAATATTTCAATTAATGTATTAATTTGAGAGGCATGCGTTTTTACTTCAAGTAATTCCGCACTTTCAGCGGAAGTTTTTGAGTAACTTTTAAAGAAGTTTGAGTTTTTACTGGCAATAATCCATGCAACAACACCTAATAACAGTGTCATAAGCAGAGTTATTCGTAGTAAAATTGGAAATTTGAATCTTCTAGATATTTTCATCGAATCTTAATCGAACTAAGAGACTTAATTAATGAGTAGTAATACCAGGGGCGAACTATTTACCGCATAGGTAATAAATACCGAAATAAAAGTAAACATCTTATATATTAATCCCTATCTCTATAAATGACGAAAATATAGATATGAAGTACTTAATAGCCTTTATTATTTCAGTTGCAGGAGTTTCAAGTTCTTATTACTTCTTGAAACCACAGTACCAATTACCAAGCAACAATGAGAAAAAAGATGCTGTAGCAAAAATTAGCTATACTACGGATTCTGGTGTTCAGAAAATGCCTGCAGGCCAAGCTTTTTGGGTTGATGTATCCAATGGAGCAGAACTTTATGTAGGTGACAGTATTCGAACTAACGAAAACACATCAGCAAATATCAATTTTATAGGATCAGAAACTAAACTAAATATTCAGCCTGAAACAAGGTTTGTTGTTGAGAAAAAAGGTAATAAGTTTATTGTCGGCGATATTGAAGGTAACTTATTTGTTGAAAATGCAAAAGCTATGAGTGACGTTCAGATTAAGGCCGGTGGTCGAACAATTGATGTCTCTGAAGGTAAAGCTCAAATTAATGTTAGTGGCGGTGAAGTTGATCTCGCTCTTAAAGGTGGGAAAGTAACTACAAAAGTTAACGGCCAAGAGCAAATGTTATCTGGTAAGCAATCAGGAAAATTAACTGATACTGGTTTTAAAGAGAAGAAAGTAAAATTTTTAAATGTAATTCCTAGGTTTGATCAAATACTTTATTACGATCAAGAAAAGAAGGATCTAACTTTTACTTGGGATAAGGTGAAAGGAAACTATAACTACTCTATTCTTGTTGGTAAAAACCAAAAACAACTTCATCCACTTTCTAAAGAAGAAATACTCAAAAGCAGTGATAGTAGTATAAAAGCAAAAGTAAATAGAGGTACATTCTACTGGAAAATTGTAGGGCGTGATAAACTAGATCCAAACATAATTGTTTACTCCGATGTCTTTAAGTTTTCACTAAAAAACCTATATAGACCTCTAACTAATCTTCCTAAAAAAAATGAAGTTGTAAAATTTAAAAAAGACCAGAAAACTAAAATTGTTCGATTTAACTGGAAGAGTGCATCCCCTATAGAAAATAGTTTTATTGAGATCGCTTCTGATAATAAATTCAAAAATGTATTATTCTCAGATGAAACATCAAATAAAGCCTACAGTGTTGATATGGCAGAAGGAATCTACTTTTGGCGAGTAACAGTTAATTACAAAGGAAGTAAGAAGTATATTAAAACAGAATCTGAACAATTTTCAGTAAAATATTTTAACAGTACTTTTCCTCCCGCCTTAATTTTACCACGAAGTGAAGAAACAATACTATTATCAGAAAAACAAAAGAAAACTGATGTTCAACTAAATTGGAAAAGAGTAGATATCGCGAAAAAATATAGAATATCTCTTGTAACAAAATCAGGAAAAAAACCAATCATAGTTGATAAAGATATAGAGAATCCTAACCTATTGTTAACAAATCTGCACCCAGGTAAGTATCAATGGAAAGTGGCCTCAATAGATGATCAAGGACAAGTCTCTTCTTTTTCAAAAACAAGAAATTTTTCTATTTCAAGACCACAACAGATTGAATGGCTAAATAAATCATTTAACTTTGAATATATAAAAAAACCAGAAGTTAAGCTTGGTTGGTCAAAAACAAAAGGTGCTAAAAAGTGGAGAATTGAATATGCTCCAAATCAATCCTTTAAAAACTCTATAAGTGAAGTAATCAAAGGCTCAGCAGTAAAGCTTCCTATAAGGCTTGATGGTGTTTACTATATAAAAGTGAAGGCTTTAAATGATGATGATAAAGTGATTGCAAAATCAAGTATTATATCAATAAAAGTAAAAGAGAAACCTCTACCTTTTATACCTAAGTTTAGAAAAGATGTTCCTCAAAGAATAATTGCAAGTACAGCAGGTAAAGTAAAATTGGCCTTTAAGCCCTTAAATAATATTGAAGATAGAGTTATTATAAGGATTACTGACCAAAATGGTGAAGTCATAAGGCTTCACAGAATGCGAAGTGTTCAAGAAATATTAAAAGGACTTATGCCTGGAAAATATTTTATCTCAGCTCAAGTAGAAGACAAATATGAAAGAAGAAGTCTACCCAGTACTAGTAAAGAATTAGAAGTTCCTGAGTACAGTTATGTACTCGCACCAAAAGTAGATAATATTGTTATTAAATAAAATAAAATTTTTAAAAACATACCTAATCATTGTAATTTCACTTTACTCTCAATTTTCATTTTCAAATGCAAGAATAGCAGAAATGAGCTGGAACTCTACTCCTGGTGCTACAGAATATGAGTTCAAACTTTTAAAAGTTGTTAAAGGAAGTGAAAAAGTTTTTTCAACTGAAAAAACAAATTCGACAGTATGGTCTAAAAGTTTAGCTCCTGGAGATTATGCATTTCAGATTCGAGCTTTTGATTACAGAGGTGTCCCTGGCAAATGGGGAGCTAAACAAGCATTTAAAGTTTCACTTCCTACTGTTAAACAAATTAGTCCTGTTATAAATCAGTCTTTTGATCTTTTAGAGGAAGAAGAAATAAACATCACACTTGCTTGGGATGAGATTCCTGAAGCGGATAAGTATAACCTTCGAATTATGGCACCAGATAAATCGATTATCCAAAACGAAAGTTTAACTGATACGGCGGTAAGTTTTGATTTTGAAAAGCCTGGAAAGTATTACTGGAAAGTGGTGGCGCTAACTTCAAAAGATAATGAGCCTAAAAAAGCTGAGTTTAAAAAATTCTTTATTATACATCCTCCAAAGATGCCGGCACCAGAGGTGAGATTTGACGTAAATGAAAAGTTTTTTTCTGTCTTTTGGGAATCCTCTACTCTTTCTCATAAGGATAAAATTTCAATCTATCACAAAAGAGATGGTAAATGGACTCGTATATTTAAAGATCAAAAGAGGCGAATAAGAAAAGTTAACCTGATAAAAAACAAAATACCTAAAGGTAATTATAAACTAAAATTAATTTCTTTTACTAAAGAAGGTAGATCAAGTGAACCCTCAACTGTATATTTTAAATGGGATCAAAAAGATATCTCTTCGGTCGAAAATAAGAATCAACCCAGCGGAACAAGTACAGGTAATCTAGCTGATCGCTTTGGAAAAACCCCTTGGATTGCCAACTTTGGAATCTCTATGATTAACGGCGAACTTACAAATAGAATTACTGAAACAGATCAAATTACTTCAAGTGGTTACATTGGGAATAGTTATAATATGAATATTTCCAGGCAATATGCTAAAGGTAAATATAGCTGGTCAACTGAAGCCCATATAGCAAATATAATTAATAAAGATGATAACTGGCTTCTCCTTGATACAAGTACAAGTTTCAATTATCACTTTAGAGATGGTATACATGATTTCACCACAGGAGCCGGAATATCATATAAGTCGCTACCTTTTATAAGTGCTGATGAAAGTGATGCAACCGAAGATGTAGATGTAGACGCTAATGAATTAAGTTTTATAAGCCTAAAAACGAATGCGAGTTACTACTATGCCATAAATGACGCCATAAGCTTCGGAGCGGGCTTAAATCTGTCTATAAATGCGTTATCAGTTAATCATCCACTAGGTTATGATTTAGATACAAGTATAAGTAGTAGATATTCTCTAGGTGCAAAATATGCTCTTACAAAAAATCTAGCTGCACAGTTTTACTATGGGTACTTTAGTGAAACACTTAATTATAACGGAGATGATCAACTTTACACTGGTGATGAAGTTGGATTAAACATAAATATTAATTTCTAATGATAACAAAACATAACCTCCTCTATATTGATGACCAACAAGATAACTTAGAATCATTCTCTCAGGCCCTAAATACAAGATTTACAACTGATACACTTCAAGATCCAAACGAAGTTACAAACAAGTTAAATAGTAAAATATATGAAGGTATTCTTGTTGATATTCACATGCCAATGATGTCCGGCTTTGATCTAATAAAAAAGATTAAATCCCATGTCACAGGAAAAGATTCATCTATATTTATTCTTTCATCTGACAATACTCAGAAGACTAAGATGAAAGGTTTAAGCCATGGGATTTCAGATTATCTGTATAAGTTAATGGATATTAACGAAATCATGCTTAGGATTACTAATGGTATAAACTCAGTAAAAGTCATATCTCCAATCAAAAGAATTGGAAACTTAAAAATCAACAGTAATTCATTCCAAGTAGAAATAAATGATAAAGAAGTTTTTTTAACACTTACAGAGTATAAGGTTTTAATCTGTCTTTCTTCAGCAGAAGACAGCATATCTCAAATCACGGATTTAAAATCTTTTGTTTATCATCAAGATTTTGTATCAGATAACTCATTTCGCGTTCATCTCACAAATCTGAGAGGGAAACTTAAAGAGTGGAACTATGAAATTATTACAAAAAACAAAAAAGCCATCCATCTTATTACCAAATAACATATCATTTTTTCAAGTTCTCTAGCGAATTTTAGTATTTTGGGCTATGTTCAAAAAATGAACAAGCTATTAGTATTCACATTATGCACTTTTGTATCCTTTTCTTCTATCAGCTCAGATAGAAGTATTAAGCCTAGTCGTATGCTTATTAACTTATTCAAAATTAATGTTTCTAAGAAGTTAACCAGCAAAGGCGTCAAAGTATCTGGTGTTAAATTAGATCAAAGAGACGATATTTATAAAGAGTATGGAAATTCATTTTATGTTTCAGAGAAATCTTTTGATCGCGCTAAAAAGCTTGGGAGATCTGTTTTCAAAGCGACACCTGGAGATAATTCAAGTGCTCATGGAACGGCGTTTGCTGTTGGTGGAAATTTATTGTTAACTAACCAGCATGTCCTAAGCTCAAGTAGAAAAAACACAACAGAATGTAAATCTTTTAGAATAAAGCTAAATAGTAACCAAAAGAGTAAATCCTTAAAATGTAAGAAAGTTCATTACTGTTCTAAGTCTTTAGATTTTTGTTTAATTGAAATGTATAATCATAAGAAGGGTTATTCATTGTCAAAAGTGATAGCTTTGAAATTTGCATCAGTAATTCCCTACGGAGATAAAACGGAAACAATGATAATTGGAAATCCTATGGGTTTTGGTCTTCACGCCTCAAAAGGAGCTGGAGTATCTAAAGAAAATAGCCTTTTTAAATTTTATGCACCTGTATGGGGTGGTAACTCTGGTGGACCTGTTTTAAATAAGTTTGATGAGGTTATTGGTATTGTAAGAAGTCAGTCGCCGACTCTTATGAGTGAAAAGTCTTATAATGTTGCTGTTGGAATTGATACCGTTATAGCCGTATTGAAAAGGAACTTAAAAAATAAACCAGAAATACTAAATCAACTTAATCTTTAAGTGAAATCATTTTTTCCATTATATAGCCCAAGCAGTCTTCTTTCATAACATAAACATCTTTTGTAAACATCGAAGGAATAAAGATTCTGTTGGCCGTAATTTTTCCGTCGACGAAATCAAAGATATCATTTGAAATTTCATCTCCTCTATTATTATAAGCTTGAATATTTAAAGCATTCTTACAAAAGCCCAGATGATCCCCTCTTTTAAGAAGCTCAAAGTTCATTGAATCAATATTTGAAATAAATGATATATCATTTTCTGATTCTATATTATTATCAAAATCAACAGTCGCATCTTTTGAAATATGGATTCTACCAATTGTGTGGAATACATCTGCATCTCGTTTACTAAATTTATCTTTAAATGAATCTAAATTCATAACATCATCTAAAAACCTAAAAACAACTTCAGTACCTTCTGCGTTACCAGGGAGACCAGCTTCGATTGTTACTGATGGACAAAGCTCAGCAAAGGCCATTGATTGAACCTCACTAGGCTCAGTAAAGTAAACAATTTGATTACTAAACAAGCTTCCAAGCTCAACCCAGTTATCATGGATTAAGTTGATACATGCATAAAATGGGTTTTTTCCTGTGTTGTTATGAATATCAATACTAGCAAATAGATCATGCTGTTTTGCATAGACGAAAACTTCCGTAGCGAGTAAATGCTCAGGAGTATCACCTTCTTTCCAAATTCGGTTATAGTCAGGTTGATCCGGTAAGTGCCTCAGTCCGTGAGATGCTCCAATCGTATTTCCAATAAAAATAATTAAGTCTCTAGGTATTTCTTTTTCTTTATATTCTTTAAGAAGTTTTTGTATAACAAAGAAACTCGTTGTTTCATTACCATGAAGCAGTGTACTTATGAACAAGGCTTTACTAGACTTACCTTTTAAATGAAGGATAGTTGGTCCATTTAATACATCGTGAATATCTTTTACATCACATGTGTATAAGTCATTTGGTACTTTTTCAATTATGTTTAACTTCACTTATATCCTTAATTAACTTTAAATTTTCCACTCATGAACTGGAGTGCCACTAGCTTGGTTTTTTAAATAAACTTCCATTAGCTCTTGAAATCTTTTACCGTGGCAATGTATCCAAGCTTTTTGCCAACGAGCTCCATTGATACCTTTTTTAAGTCTGCCACCAATTATATTATCTATATAGAATTCTAAATCATCTTTATCAAATCCACGTTTCTCTAAGCATTTTTTTACACCAGGCAAGAATTGAGTTGTTATTAAATCACCTATGTCGTGAAGTTTTCCATCGGTCCACTTGACCCTACAATATAAACTCTGCTTAGCGGCCTTATAAAAATTATCTCTATTATCTTCAAAAGAGAGTTGATCTTCTGGAGGCGTCTCTAGAGTTGCTAGGTAGTCGCATAAACCTAAAAAGAAAGCAGTATTCGCAATTGAGTCATGAACTGTGGGCCCTGCACTTGGTGTTCTTTGTTCTATTCTTAAATGATGATTACCATTTTTTTCAATACCAATTATAGGCCTAGTCCATCTCCATATTGTTCCATTATGAAGTTGTAAGTGTGAAAGGTCCTCAGCTGGTTGGTCATGAACCTCAGG
>Ga0209712_10002226_pt1 | contig 16138 bp, 12 predicted proteins | sample ArcOceMetagenome_FD_187443 | JGI IMG/M metagenome (GOLD analysis project Ga0209712, IMG submission 187443) | Marine eukaryotic phytoplankton communities from Arctic Ocean - Arctic Ocean - Greenland ARC118M Metagenome (SPAdes) (version 2) | ecosystem: Environmental > Aquatic > Marine > Oceanic...
AAAGCAAGAATTAAGATTGGACTATTCAGACGTAAGAATGGCGCAGGGAAATTATTTTTTACGCATCACAGATGGAAATCGAGAAATGCAAACGAAGAAAATAATTAAGGTGAATACGAAAGGGGAAGGAGGAGAAGTTATTTTTAGTGATAAGCTATGAGTGATAAGTGATGAGTTTTTTCTAGCATGGGAAAACTCATCACTCATAGCTTATCACTAAAAAACCTATCGATAAAAAATAATTGGAAAACATTCTCCCTTTTCAAAAATATTTTTGCCTCTTGGTAATCTCAAAAATGCATCCGCATCCACCAAGTTAGCCAAGTCTCCAGAACCATTTCCATCCACAGGCATCGCCAAAATTTGCCCTTGATTATTGTACGAGATTTTCACTTGCAGGTAGTAAACCAAGTCAGGTTTGAAGTTCGTATCTCGTTGTAAAATAGCAGTTGGATAAACTGGCTTAGGTAATTGCAAACATCTTTTTAGCCAAGGCACAAAATGGATCTGCGTACACATAAATGAAGAAACTGGATTGCCCGGAAGTGCAAAAATAGTAGCTCCCGTTGGTGCTTTTCCAAACCAAAAAGGCTTACCTGGTCGTTGTTTTAGTTTATGAAAAAGTTTTTCAACACCCAACGAATTCAAAGCTTCTGGGAGGAAGTCAAATTTCCCTTTGGAGACGCCACCACTCATAATCACGACTTCATATTCTTCCAGAATAACTTTTAGCTCCTTTAAAATTTCGTCCATGTCATCATTCAAATGAGCGGTGTCCGCAGCAATTTCATGTTGCTTTAAAGTGGCTTTTATTCGATGAACATTTGATTTTCGAATTTGATAAGCGAGTGGTTTTTTGTCAATTTCTACCAGTTCATCCCCCGTCGAAATGATGATTGCTTTCGGCAAGCGAGTGACTTTTAAGATTGATTTTCCGACAGTTGCCGCTACCCCAATTTCGGCAGGAGAAATGACTTTTCCAGCGGAAACTATTTTGGAGTTTTGCAATCGATCTTCGCCTTTTCGATGGACATTTTGTTTGTCTTTTAAATTTTCTAACAATACATTTACAATTCCATCTTTAATGTCTAAATCTTCGTAGCGAATAACGGTATCTGTACTTTTTGGCAAAATTGAACCGGTCATCACTTCCAAACAATAGTCTCCATTTTGCAAAGTTATCTGTGGTGCACCAGCGGGAGCGATACCTTCGATTTTGAAAATTCGATTGCCTTTTTCAAAACTTTGATATTGAATTGCGATGCCGTCCATCGTCACACGATGATAAGGTGGCAAATCTCGGTCAGCAAAAAGATCTTCTCTTAGGACTCGACCGACTGCTTGCGCAAATGGAATTTCTTCGATACCAAAATCATAAATAGTTTTGGCAATAATATTTTGAGCTTCTTCGACTGTAATCATAATGTTTGTATTTTTGTGAAACGTAGCAGGACTCTCCGAGTTCTGTTATATTAATTCAGGACTTGGAAAGTCCTGCTACGGGTACTGCAAAAATAGAATAATGATTGAATTAAAAAATATAAAATCTCACTTTCCTATTTTCCAACATCATCCTGATTTGGTATATTTGGATAATGCTGCGACGACTCAAAAGCCAAAGTCGGTAATTGATGCTATTTCCAATTTTTATGAAAAGGAAAATGCGAATATTCATCGAGGGATTTATCCATTGGCAGTTTCCGCTTCGCAAAGATATGAAGCGGTACGAGGGAAGGTGGCGCAGTTTTTAAATGCGGAAAGTGCGGATGAAATAGTTTACACAAGTGGGACGACTGCGAGTATAAATTTAGTGGCGCACTCATTTTTAAGCCCTCGGTTGGAGGCGGGTGATGAAGTGATTATTTCGGTAATGGAACATCATGCGAATTTGATTCCCTGGCAGATGACTTGCAAGAATGCGGGCGCTCATCTTCGAGTGATTCCGATGAATCAATTGGGAGAATTGGATTTGACAGCGTTTAAAAATATGTTATCGAGTAAAGTGAAAATGGTAGCAATTACTCATATTTCTAATTCACTTGGGACGATCAATCCGATAGCAGAAATGATTGATTTGGCGCATCAAAATAACATTCCAATCTTGGTGGATGGCGCACAAAGTGTGGCACATTATCCGATTGATTTGCAGGCGTTAGAGGTGGACTTTTTTACCTTCTCAGGGCATAAGCTTTTTGGGCCAACGGGGATCGGTATTTTATATGGTAAAAAAAAATATTTGAGCAAAATGCAGCCCTACCAATTTGGAGGGGATATGATTAAAAATGTTACCTTTGAAGAGACCACTTTTGCCGATGCTCCACAACGATTTGAAGCAGGGACGACGAACATTGCGGGGGTAATTGGGTTGGGTGTGGCGATTGATTTTGTCAATGAATTAGATCGGAATGTGGTGAGGAGTTTTTTGAAGAAAATGGAAAGTGACTTAGCTGATAAGTTGTTGAATGTCAACGGTTTAAGTGTGGTTGGGCAAGCGAAAAATAAGTCTGCGATTGTTTCTTTTTCCATGGAGAATATTCACCCACATGACATTGCTACATTTTTAGGAGCGGAAAATATTGCCATTCGAGCAGGGCATCATTGTACGCAACCGGTGATGGATTTTTTCCAAATACCAGCAACTACGAGAGCGTCTTTTTCCATTTATAATCAGGCAGCAGAAGTTGATTTTTTTGTAGAAAAAGTAAAAGAAATTAAACAGTTTTTTGGATGAATGAACGATTGAAAGGATTGTATAAAACGATCATTTTGGAACATAATAAAGAGCCATTTTTTTATGAAAAAAATGAAGAAGCGACTTATGTTTTAAAAGCGTATAATCAAATTTGTGGGGATCGTTTTGAGTTGTATTTTGAAGTGGAAAATGGCGTAATTGAGGACTTGACTTTTCATGGTTTTGGTTGTGCGATTTCGAAGGCATCGACTTCTGTTTTAGTGAAGAACTTGAAAGGGAAAGATTTTGTAAAAGCATTGTTATTTTGTCGGCAATTTTTGTCAGCTACGACAAGTGAGGTAGAAAGTAAGGAAAATTTAGGAGAAGAATTAGAAGCTTTTTCTGCGGCAAAAGAATTTCCTGGAAGGTTGAAATGTGCGACGTTGGCTTGGGATGAAATGGTTGGTTTTTTGGAAAACGGTGGACGATTGACGGTGGACGGGTGACGGTTTTTTGGGACTACTTATTTGTAGACTTTTTTAAAAAACAAATTTTATGAATATTAATATTTTAGCATTTGGCATTGCCAAGGATATCATCAATGGTTCGACACTTGGATTAGAAATTCAAGATGGAACGACGGTGGGTGCTTTGAAAATGAAATTGATTTCACAGTTTCCTGATTTTGAAAAATTGAGATCGTTGGCAATTGCGGTGAATGAAGAGTATCAGGATGATGATTTTGTGTTGAGTGAAAAAGATGAGGTGGTGATTATTCCGCCGGTGAGTGGAGGGTGATTTTAATGGTTAATGTCGGCTGCGTTTTACGGGTGATTTTAAATATATATAATTAGAGCAATACGATTAATATAATTCCTATGATTGATATCCAACTTAAAGACACCCCAATTTTTCCACAAGATTGCATTGACTTCGTTGCAGATGATGGTACAGGTGGAAGTACTGTTTTTATCGGGACAGTTCGAAATCAGACGAAGGAAAAAAAAGTTTTACGACTTGAATTTGAATCTTACGCTCCGATGGCAATTTCTGAAATGAGGAAGATTGCAGAGCGAGCAAAAGAACGTTGGTCTTGTACGAAAATTTCAATTCATCATCGAGTGGGAGTTTTGGCGATCGGTGAAATTGCGGTAATTATTGCGGTGGCGACTCCTCATCGGAAGGCAGCTTTTGAGGCTTGTGAGTTTTGCATTGATACCTTGAAAGAGACGGTGCCGATTTGGAAGCGAGAGTTTTTTGAGGATGGAGATGTTTGGGTAGCAGCACATCCTTGAGTAACGGTTAATGGTGAACGGTTAATGTCTTGTTTGAGCATTACTATGGTGTTAACCATTAACCGTTCATCATTAATCATTATTTCCGCAGCGTCACGTTGCCTTTGTAAATTTTTACTAAGCCATCAATAAATTCTATTTCGGCAAAATAGATAAAGACATTTGGGTTTAATTTTTCTCCTTTAAAAAATCCATCCCAGCCATGGTCAGGCGTGTTGGGTTGGAAATCCTCCGCCGTAAAAACGAGTTCTCCCCAGCGAGTAAATATTTGAAATTTGTTCACTTGTTTGATCATCAAGTCATTAGCATTGATGTAAAAGATATCGTTGAAACCATCGTCGTTTGGCGTAAATACATTTGGAATGAATACGTCTCTTGGCTTGTCTACATTGACTAAAATATTGGCAGTAGTTTTACAGCCATTTAAGTTGATGACGGTTAAATTATATAAAGAGGTGTTAGTTGGAACGGCGATTGGGTTCAAACAATTGTAGCAATCAAGAGAATCTGAACTACTCCAATAAAGGGTGTCAATCGCATTGGATGGATAATTTATTTGAGGTAGCAATTCGTAATTCCCACCTAACTCAATCGTGACATTTGTAGGCAATTCTACGATTAATTCTGGTACGTCAAGGATGGTAATTTCTTCGGAATACTGGCAACCTTGAGCATCTTCAATTAGAAGAGTATAATCTCCAGGTTCCAATGAATTGAAGTTAGGATTACTTGTAAATGGCTGATTATCAATAGAATATAAGTAAGGTGCCGTTCCGCCTACGATGTTGTTGATGATCACACTTCCTTGATCCCCGAAGCAGGGAGGTTGGTTAATTAGGAAATCTGCGCTGGTCAAAATATTGTTATCTGTATTGACCGTGATGCTTTCTAAAGTGGTGCAACCATTGATCGTATTGGTGATTTCTAAGGTGTAAATTCCTGTTTGTGAAACGGTAGTATTGAGTGAATTTAGATTGCCTGAAATGCTACCATTTGAAGTAGTCCATTCGTAAATGAAATTATTTCCAACAGAAGAATTACTGGCATCCAATGCAATAGAAAAAGTGGTACAATCAAATTCATCTGCTGGCGAAATGATCGCAACGGGCGGAGTGACATCTTCTGCAATTATAATTTCATCAGAAACTTCACAGCCATTTGTCGTATTTAAAATCGTTAGAATATAGGTTCCCGGTTGATTGATCGTTGGTGTCAAAGTGGTTGAATTTTGAATTGCTCCAGGGCCAGTCCAAAGATATTCGAGGTTATTTCCAGTCGATGAATTCGTCGCATCTAAATCGAGTGAAGTAACGATGCAAGTCAACATGTCTGTATTTTCAAATTCAATAATTGGAAAATCATTGTCTTGGGTGATGGTGACCGAAGTGGATTCAGCGCAACCATTTTGAATGTTGGTCACGGTTAATACTAAAGTTCCTGCTTCGTCAATTTGAGGATTTTGGTCGGTTGAAATTAAGACATTATTTAAGATCCATTCATAAGTTACATTTCCAATTGGAGTGGAATTACTTCCATCGACGACCAAACTATTTTGATTGCATGATAAATTTAAATCAGTAATTGCGTCGATCGATGGAGTCGGAGGAGTGTTGTTTTCTTCCACCAAAATTTGTTGAGTCGTCGTACAACCGTTTTCATCATCAGTTGCAATTAATTGATACAAGCCAATATCATTTACAGTTACAGTTGAAGATGTGCTGACCGAATTTCCCGCAGGGTCAAACCATTCGTAAGCAGTAGCAGCTGAAATGATGGCGTTTAATTCGACGTCAAGATTAGCGCAAGTCAAAATTCCGTTGACAGTTGGGAGCGCATCAGGAGGCGTTAAATTTTCTGTGATTTCGATGCTTGTTGAAGCATTACAACCATTGGAAATGTCAGTAACAATCAAGTTGTAAAAACCAAGATCAGTAGCGTCAAAACTAAAATTATTACTGACGGTCACGCCGGTTGGATCAAGCCATTCGTATTGAAAATTACTTCCGACGCTTGAGTTGGAAGCATTGATTTGGTAGGAAGTTTCAGTACAAGTTAATGTTCCATCATCATTCGTTTCTGCTATTGGAGGCGTCAAATTATCTTCTGCGAAAATAGAAGTTGAAGCAACACATCCATTTGATGAATCAGTTACGTCTAAAATGTAAGTCCCTGATTGTGAAATATTTAAGGTTGGGTTGATTCCGATTTGTTGTCCAATACTATTGTACCATTGATAAGAAAGTTGCCCCATTCCAGATGAGGTAGAACCAATCAGTTCAACATTGTTTTGAGTACAGGTAATTAGATTTGGAGGAGAAATAATTGCGGTTGGCAAGTCGGTAGATTGAATTACTTCGACTGCGGAAACGTTTGTACAACCATTAGTATTATTGGTAACAGTCAAAGTGAAAATTCCAGATTCTGAAGTACTTAAAAGAGGCGAAACTCCAGCGGATGTTCCATTTGGAGAAAGCCATTCGTAGCTATAATCTGTACCTGAATCTGAATTACTTCCATCGAGTGTTGCTATTGTTACGCTACAATTTAACGTCTCATTTTGCCCTGCATCAGAGAAAGGCGGATCTATATTTTCTTCCACTAAAAAAGTAGTGGTGTCAGAACAACCATTGCTTTGATCGGTCACGATGAGTTCGTAATTTCCAATCATCGTTGCATCAATATTAATTTGATCGACGATAGAAAAACCATCTGGGTCAGTCCACACAAAGTCTAAAGTGCCGATTCCAGTTGAAGAGGAACCATCTAAATTTACCTCGGCATTGATACAGGTAAGGATGCCGTCATTCGTGATGATTGGAGTTGGCAAATTAATATCTTGCGCAACAATTGTTGATGAAGTATCAGCACAACCATTTTGTGTATCAGTTACGATCAAGTAAAAAGTATCTGTCACCGCTGCATCGAGTAGGGGATCATTTCCCATCTGAGCTCCGGTGGAATTTATCCATTGATAATTTATAGTTGCGCTTGTAGTAGAGTTACTTCCGTCGAGTTGAACGGATGTCGTAGCACAAGTAAGGGTTGCGTTATTTCCAGCATTGGCAATAGTGTTGGTGATATTTTCATCGACTGTCATTACTTCTGAAGTGGAACAACCATTGGCATTATTGGTAATGATAAAATTATAATTTCCACTTTGATTCACTTGGAAGGAAATGTCGTTGGATAAAAAGCCACCCAGGTTATTTTGCCATTCGTAAACAATTTCTGTTCCGCTAGTACTTCCTGTTCCGTCCAAAATTGAGGAAGGTTGATCACAAGTGATCGTTTCGGAATTGGTGATGATTTGAGGAGAAATAGTGTCTTGGGGAATCGTTACTGACGTCGTAGTCGAGCAACCATTGGCATTATTTGAAACGGTTAAAGTGTAATCTCCCGGGGTAGTGATATCCCAATTTGAAGCGGTGGATAAAACACCATTAGCGTCAGACCAAGCATAAGCTATATCATTTCCAGCACTCGAGCCTGAACTTTGTAACAATATATTTACATCATTACAATTTAAAACATCTGTGGTCAAATCTATATTTGCCATCGGCACATTTCCATCTTGGGTTACTTCAATTGAATCAAGATTGGAACATCCTGTGGTAGAATTAATTACGACTAAAGTGTAAAATCCTGCTTCAGAAACATTGATGATTGATCCAATTCCGGCAGAGATATTATTAGCATTAAACCATTCGTAATTGAAATTTGCCCCAGAGGAAGAACTACTTCCATCTAAAGTTGATTGCAAGTCAGTACAAGTTAATTCAGTAGGAGTTTGAATAATAACAGTAGGTTCAGTTAAATCCTCTATCACGACTACATCTGTTGAAGAGGAACAACCAGTTGAATTATCAGTTACGACAAAAGTATAAGTCCCTGATTGTGAGGTATTTATAGAAGTGTTTCCTCCGAGAGAAACATTTTGATCATCGAACCATTCGTAAATAATATTTGCTCCTGAGCTTGACCCAGTTCCATCTAGAATGACATCAACATTCGCACAAGTCAAATCTCCATCCGAATTCGCAGTTACCGTTGGAACGTTAGTGTCTTGCGTGATGATCACGTCATCACTTGCGGAGCAGCCATTGACCGTACTCGTTACGACTAGCGTAAAAGTATCAGATGAGGAAACATTAATCGTATTTCCAGAACCAATATTTGTATTATTTGAATTAAACCAATCATAATTAAATCCGCCTTGGCTTGAGTTACTTCCATCCAAAGTGATCGAAGTGGCGGTGCAGGAAAGAATCCCGCCGGTGCCTGCATCGGCAGTTGGAGGAGTAATATTTTGATCAATGATAACGGTTGAAGTTTGGCTGCAACCATTTGAATTATTCGTTACGATTAGGGTGTACGTATCAGGGTCGGAGATATTTAATAAAACGTTATTTCCCAAACTATCGCCATTTGAGTTTTGCCATTCGTAGGAAAAATTAGCGCCTGTGCTCGAATTACTTCCATTCAAGGTAACCTCCAAAATGTCGCAAGTTAAGGTTGACATTACCCCTGCATCTGCGGTGGGTAAATTACTTGTTCCAGAAATTATAGCATCATCATTTGAAGAACAACCAGTCGAAATATTGGTGACGACTAAAGTATAAGTTCCAGTATTTGGAGTATTTAAAGTTGTTCCAGTTCCCACCTGCATGCTACTTGCATCTTGCCAAACTAAAGTAAAATTAGTTCCTGTATCTGAACCACTTCCATCCAATGTTGCTGAAGTATTACTACAATCAATTATAAAATCTGCCCCTGCATTTGCACTTGGTAAAGTATTGTTTTCCGAAACAATTGCATCGTCCATCGCAGAGCAACCAGTTGAGGTATTGGTTACAACTAAAGTATAAGTTCCAATATCTGTAGTATTCAAAGTCGCACCAGTTCCGACTTGCAAACCATTAGCATCCAGCCAAACTAAAGTGAAACCAGTTCCCATGTCAGAACTACTTCCATCTAAATTAGCTGACAAATTATTACAATCTATCGTGAAATCTGCGCCTGCATTCGCATTGGGAGGAGTCGTATTTTCCGAAACAATTACATCATCATTCGAAGAGCAACCATTGGCAGTATTGGTTACAATCAAGGTGTAAGTTCCCGTATTTGTAGTATTGAAATTTACACCTAAACCGACTGGCGTACCACTAGCATCTTGCCAAGTAAGGGTAAAGCCAGTTCCCGAATCTGAACCACTTCCATCTAAGTTAGCCAACAAATTATTACAATCAATGATGAAATCCGCCCCCGCATTGGCTATTGGTGAATTAGAGTTTCCTGAAATAGTCGCATCGTCAATTGAAGAACAACCATTGGCAGTATTAGTCACGACTAAGGTATAAGTTCCTGTATTCATAGTGGTCAGGACTGGTCCAGTTCCGACTTGGATACCATTGGCATCTTGCCAAATGAGGCTAAAACCAGTTCCCATATCTGAGTTACTTCCATCCAAAGTTGCTGAAGAGTTATTACAATCAATGGTAACATCTGCCCCGGCATTGGCTGTTGGCAAATTAGAATTTCCCGAAATAATTGCCTCATCAGTTGTTGAGCAGCCATTGGTTGTATTCGTAACTACTAAGGTATATGTACCTATAGTTCCAGTAGTTAGAGTTGGTCCAGTTGCCACCTGCATGCCACTCGAATCTTGCCAAACTAAAGTAAAATCAATTCCCATATCTGAACCACTTCCATCTAAAGTTATGGTTAGATTATTACAGTCAACTGTACCATCCAAACCTGCATCGGCAATTGGTGCAGAACTTCCCGTAACTGTAACTCCATCTCCGGCGATACAATTATTATTAGAGTTGTAAACAGCTAAAGTGTAATTTCCAGCTTCACAAGCTTCTGGATTTTGTAAACTACTAGAAAAACCATTTGGTCCAGTCCAAGCATAAATAATATTGACTCCACTCGAAGACATCGTAGCATCTAAGAAAGTACAGCCCGTCGAACAATCTAAAACTTGATCTAACCCAGCATTTGCAATAGGTAAAATCGCATTGTCAAAAACCTCAATTGTACTAGAATTTATACAAATCACATTTCCCTCAATTTGAGTTACTGTTAATGTATATAGACCAGAACAAGCAACTTCTGCTATTTGGGTAAATTCTCCATTTAATACACACGGTCCAGTCCATTGGTAAATTGTATTGCCTGAATTTGACGAGAAACCACCATCTAAAAAAACAGTAGGATTAGCACAATCAATTATAGGTTGTGGATTTTGAACAATGACTGATTGAGGGCTCAAAACAGTTAAATTTAAAGTAACAATACTATCACATCCTAAATAATTAGCATTGAATAGTGTCGTCATATAAGTTCCTGTATTACAATAGGTATCTGAACCAATTATCACACAGTCACCAAGGCAAACAGTTTCATTGACCATCGAAGTTCCGCTTGGAATGACGGTCAAGGTAGTCGTCGTGACGCTTAAGCAACCATTTGTTAAAGGAGCATTATCTGAATAAACTCCAGAAGTTGTTTGGTTGGCGCCTCCGGCAAGGTAAGATTCTCCTTCACAGATAGTTGCATCAACAAATTGCTCAACACCACCATAATAAGGATCAGGTGTATATGGACAAATGGATTGATTATTACTCGCACCTCCTGTCGACGAAGTAGTTCCCCAGTATGCCAAAGGACTTCCACCTAAGCAATTGGTAACGATATCGTAAGTTCCATTCATGATTAACACTTCATCAAAATAAACCTCGTATCCAAAAGTTGTCCCATTCCATTTAATTCTGACCAGGTGATCTTGTCCATCTTCAATATTTCCACCATTCAGAGAAACAGGACCATCAATTGGAGGAGCTGAATTAATTGTTCCGTTTACAGAAATTGCTGCATGATCATCTGCAATATCACCTATCGCAGCACCATTATCCCAAGTATCAAATTCAATAATAAAGGAATTCAAAATACCTTGCGCACCAATTCCTCCACCTCCATTACCGCAAGCATTAGTTCCTACTGGATCATTTTGAAAACCAACCGTAATTCCATCGGCTCCTCCATTATTAGTTCCAAAATTTAAAACAAACACTTTTTCAAAAGTCTGGGTCATATCGTGCTGTTCGGAATCCCATGCACAACCTAGTTGATTATTTACCGCTGTGGTCAATTGGATACAATTTCCATTATTAGAAGCTGTTCCAACCAAAATATCTAAACCCAAAGGAATAAATGGCGGAGGATTGGAATTAGAAACTCGAATTTCAAAATCGCCATTGGGTGCTCCACCGACAGCCCAAATTCGAATATAAATTGTTGTTCCGGGAGTCAATCCGCTTCCTTCATAGAGTGCTGCCGAAGCATCACCACATAAATCTTCTGAAGAACAACCCATCAAATTTAGATTGGAACAGGATCCTGAATAAACGGCCAAAGCTGGATTAGTCATCGTCCCCGGCAACAGCACTACACTTAAAAATCCAGTAGTTGGAACGGTAGTCGAGAACCAGAAATCATTAGAAATATAGTTTCCACAAGGTGGAGCTGGAACTCCTGAATTAGTAGTTCCTAGGTTAGAGTGTGTCTCAAATTGGCCTAAATTATTAGCAATTGGAGTAGCTGAATTACAAGTGTTTCCGGCCCACATTTCAGTTTTTATAAAAAAAACAAAAAGTAGTCCTAGCAAGAGTTTAAGTGTTGGTTTCATCAAAAAGGAAGGTTTGTGCTGCCATTAAAAAGAAAATTTCTAATTTTTTGAAAAATTAGAAATGGATTGTGTTTAAAAAATAATAGGCGCTGAATTATTAGTCTCTAAAAATACAAAAAATATCCTTTCTAAGCTTGAATCTTACAGGAAATTCAAAAAGAAAAAGTAGGTCATTCACCCTGGAAACCCACCATTTAGGTAGTTTTTCAAAAAAATTCACCCTAGATAGTGTATCATTCACCACAATGATTCCTATTTCCACCATTTCGCTTCCCGTTCATTTTTTTTCCAAAAAAAAATAAAGCAATTTTGTGTTACATCAAAACATAAAGATTACATTCGAAAACCATCAAAATTAATCCAATTCAAATGACAAAATTGACCTCCGAAATAGAGCAAAGAATCCAGCAGGGAGCATACAGAAATATTACTAAAGCTATTGGAAATACTCCGTTGGTTAAATTGAGGCATTTATCTAAAGATCTTCATACCAATATTTATGTAAAATTAGAATGCTTCAATCCTGGTCTTTCAGCCAAAGATCGAATTGCAGCTTACATGATTGAAAAAGCAGAACGGAATGGACTGTTGGGACCTGGTGGGACGGTGATTGATGCAACTTCAGGAAATACTGGTTATGCCTTAGCGATGATTTGTGCGATTAAGGGGTACAGATGTGTTTTAACAGTGGCAGATAAAGCTTCGTTGGAGAAAGTAAATGCACTTAAAGCTTTAGGAGCTGAGGTGATATTGTGTCCATCTAAAGTAAAACCAGAAGATCCAAGATCATATTATTCACAAGCAGTTCGGTTGGCAAATGAAATTGAAGGAGCATACTATACGAACCAAAATTATAATCCAGACAATAATTTAGCTCATTATCATGGAACTGGTCCTGAAATATGGGAACAAACGGAAGGTAAAATCACTCATATTGTAGCAGCTGTCGGAACTGGAGGAACACTTTGTGGCACGGCTAAATATTTGGTAGAGAAAAATCCAAATATTGAAGTAATCGGAGTTGATGCAAAAGGTTCTGTTTTGAAAAAATACCATGAAACGGGCGTTTTTGATGATAGTGAAATTCATCCATATAAAATCGAAGGATTAGGAAAAAGTATTATCCCTGGGAACGTTAATTTTGATGTGATTGATTACTTTATTCGGGTAAATGATTTGGATTCAGCTCATATGACTAGATCTTGTGCAAATCGAGAAGGATTATTTTTAGGATATTCTTCAGGAGCGGTGATGCAAGCGATTCATCAGAAAAAAGATTGGAAAGAGGATGATTTAGTCGTGATGGTTTCTGCGGATCATGGGAGTAAGTACTTGAGTTCTGTGTACAATGATGACTGGATGAAAGAACAAGGTTTTATTTAAAATTCGTTTTGAATACAAGAAATTAAAATCAAAAAGAGTTTGTACTTGGCTAAGTACAAACTCTTTTTGGTTTTACAATGTTAAAATTATTTTTTAGGATTTTTTTCCTTGTATTTTATAAGTTGCCGCTTCAAAGTGGAAGTTGCGCTGTCGATAGAAGCCTCAAATGATTTAGTGGATTCTTTCGCATAAAGAACACTTCCGGGAAGTATAATTTTTACTTCAGCTACTTTATCTTTGATTTGTCCAGAGTTTTCTAATTTTAGAATAACATCAGCATCAATAATTCGATCAAATAGCTGAGTTAATTTACCTAGTTTTCTTTCGATGAACGTAATTAAGTCCTTATCTGCTGAGAAATGTAATGATTGAGTGTGTACTTTCATTAGTATCGTAATTTTTAACTGTTAAAAAATAGGTAAGTAATTTTAATCCTGAGGTTGGTGCTACATGGGCAGTAGGTTTTTTTAATGGTTATGAAAAAAGGATAACATTGAATAATTTGTTTCATTGTTATTTTAACTACCCCTAATCTAAGTTTTTAGTTTCAAAAATGAAAACTTTGACAGAAGAATGTGTGACACAAATCAATATTGTCGGAACAAAGTAATTCTAATATGTTATTTAAACAAATGAAAAAAATAAAAGTTCGATGGGGGGAGTTAATTCAATGTTTTCAAAGGGTCAAGGGGGGTAAAGAGAACAGATAATGAAAAAGTTTAATTATTGAAAATGTAACAATTTTTACTCTGATTTTTTTTTCGCTTTTGGATGAGCTTGTTGGTACACTCTTTTTAATTTTTCAATAGAATTGTGGGTATAAACTTGAGTTGCCGCCAGGCTAGAATGCCCCAATAGTTCTTTAATTGCGTTAAGATCTGCACCATTATTGGAGAGGTGAGTAGCGAAGGAATGTCTTAAAACGTGGGGACTTCTTTGTTCAACAGTTGTGATTTGGGATAAATATTTTTTCACTAAATTATAAACTACCTTGGGATACATTATTTTCCCTTTCCCAGTTAAAAAAAGGGAATCAGTAGCTCCTAACCCAAATTCATCATTTCTGATTTCCAAATAATTTTTCAAACGATCAGCCAATGGACGAGCAAAAGGAATCAATCTCTCTTTATTTCCTTTTCCTAAAACCTTGACCTGGTCATTGAAAAAGTCCAAATCATTGGGCGTTAAATTGATTAATTCAGAACGTCGCATCCCCGTAGAATAAAGCATTTCCATCACCATTTCATCTCGAACTGCGGCGTAACCTTCGCCAAAATTTATTTTTTCAAATAAATTTTTCAATTCAATTTCTTTGACCACAACAGGTAAGCGTTTGCCTACTTTTGGTGCAATAACTTTAAGCATTGGATTCTCTTGAATCTCTTTTCGCCTTTTTAAAAATTTATAGTAAGTCTTAAGAGTGGACAACTTACGATTGATCGATCGAGGAGTGATCTTATTTTGCATGAGTTCGACTATCCATGCCCTTATATGGAAATGCCTTACTTCCAGAATGGAAGTAAGGCTATATATCTCTTCGAGATAAGCGAAAAATTGAAGTAAATCGCTTTTATACGCAGTAATCGTATGCGTAGAAAATCTTTTTTCTAATTCGAGGTATTTTAAAAAGACGGTAATGTCCATTCTAATAATTATAAGCAGTTACGAAATAAAAAGTATTGCTTACTCAAATTAGAGAAATACCTGCTCAAAAGCAACAAGACTACTCTCCGTAATTTTTTAATTTGTAAGCAGCTTTCAACATTTCAGCTCTTCGTCTTACAGACGGCTTTACGAATTCTTTTCTTCGACGTAACTCTTTTAATGTACCTGTTTTAATAAATTTACGTTTATACACTTTAAGTGCTCGGTCGATTGAATCGCTATCTTTTACATCAATAATTAGCATAAATTCTATATTTAGATTAATTTTTTAAAATTGAAATGCAAAGATAAGTCAATTTTATTAAGAAATGAAATTGTTTTTTGTAAAAAACAAAAGAAATTCGTGCTCGATGTTGCTAAAATTTGTAGCAATAATTAAGTGTCCATACGTATAAAATAAGATTTCTTCAATAGTTAATTTTAAAGATTTTTCATCCTTGTTTTAGTGTTTTAAAAAAATAAATCCATGCATAAAGAAAAAAAAGGCAAACACTTTATTAGGAATCCATTTTATGAAGGTGGACTGAAAGCCATGCGAGAGTTTATTTCTCAAAATAAAAAATACCCAAAAGAGGCTTTGGAAGAGAAAATTGAGGGTACTGTCTTCATTAAATACACGATTAATTTCAAAGGAAAAGTGATCGAAACTAAAGTGGTGAAGAGTTTAGGATACGGTTGCGATGAAGAAGCTGAACGAGTGATTAAATTAATGAAATTTGAAGCACCCAAAAATAGAGGGATCAAAGTCAAGTTTTTTAAAAATATCCAAATCCATTTTAGATTGCCGAAGGAAAAAGAAAAAACTGCTCCATCGGTACAATCTCAAGCTAGTATTTCTTATACAGTTACTCCTTCTAAGAAAACAGGGAATCCGACTGAGCCGAAGAAGGGGGGAGGGTATTCTATTGAGATTAAGTATTAAAAAGTAATAAAAAAGATGTTAGCCTCATTTGAGACTAACACCTTTTTGTTTTTGCTTAAAGTTGAAAACTAATCTAGCAATTACAATAAGCGTTTTGAATTAAGTTGGTATTTCTATCCACTTCTCTTTGGGGCAGAGGCCAAACATCATCACAACTTTCATAACCAATCGAACCTAAAACTTCTAAAACTTTTCCCTTCCTTCTCAAATCGATAAGTCTGAAAGGACCTTCAAATCCAAATTCTACAAATCTTTCTTGTAAGATTATATCCACATGATTTCCAGGATCTAAAGTTTTATCAGCTAATCCAACTCTTTGTCGAACTTGATTAAACCAAGCATTTGCATTGGTAAAGTCACGCATTTATACATACATACGCTTCCGTAAAAAAAAGCAGAGGCTACCTTAAAAGTAAGGTAGCCTCTGCTATAATTTAATTAATACTTTAAGAAATATTAATAGCAAGGATTTTGAACCATTGCAGTATTAGCATCAATTTCGGCTCTAGGAA